>JAEEGK010003213.1_pt1 | contig 40834 bp, 37 predicted proteins | sample 8958771 | NCBI WGS metagenome assembly JAEEGK01 (sample SAMN16246547, study PRJNA631951) | gut metagenome | biome: gut microbiome; feature: rumen; material: SC-attached | host: Bos | place: Iran: Karaj | collected 2018-10
GTCACCACACTGCTCATGGAGCCTGCAGTGCCGATGCCAATCATGCCGGCAGCACCTGCAATATTAGCTGCCCCACCTATCAGTTTAGACCACTTCTTTGCTTTGTTCTGGTGTTTCCCGATGGTGCCAGACTCCTTCGGTAGAGTGGCATAGGAGGAATCACTTGTCAGAATGCAGTAGGAGTTAATGAACTCTGGTTCACTGACTGTCACCTGTGCTGATGCACTTGCAACTGCAAGCAGCATAGCGATACTTAAAAAACACTTTCTCATAATGGTTGTTTCAAGTCTTTGCGCCCCTGGTCGGCCGTTAAGGGCATGTTTCCAATAAAGAGTGAGCCGGCGTCTCTTCGAGACCACTCCCTTGATAATTTTTGGAAACTGGAGGCCCTACCCTCCGCGGAATGCTGATACTCAGCGAGGCCTGCGCCTCTAATCGTGGTTGCTGTTCCCGCTGCAACTCGAAACCTCTTTACGCCTCATCGTCCGGTTCTTGGCGGAATATCATTGTGTAGATATTCGGTGCAAAGGTACAAAAAATATTTTGTATCATCTTCTGTCCCGCATTTTTTATTTCATTTTTCAAACAACCCATTCATAAAGGTTTCTTATACCCTGGTGTCTATGGACATTAGCCACGTTAATTTCGGGGATATCGTTTAATGAAGTCCAGCTGCATATCTCTGCTTCACGCATTGATTTCAATTCTTTGATATATCCAGTGAGGGTTTTCCTACATCCTATTGGCGCAATTTTAGAAAGGTTCTCTATCAATCTTTCCCAAAAGGCCACGTTAACGCAGGTGTCTTCGTTTTTTATTCTTATCACTGAATAATCATTGCTGCAAAAAATATGATCGCGGTATTCATCGAACGCCTGTTGGTCTTCCGTGTCATGATACTTACCATCGATTTCGATGATTATTTTCTCTTCAAACATCACGAGGTCTGGATAATAGGCACTTTCGCCCACGAAAGCAATTGCAGGGTTCTTTAAAACATATTTCCTCATACTCTTAGGAAGATACCAATACGCCCACTTTTCTTCGATGGTACGTTTTTGGGGCTGACTCTTTGCTCTCGCCTTCTCATAATTCTTAAGTTCTCTGTACTGTGTCATTATCAGATGCTTTTTTATCTTTACTACATGCAAAGATAGTTGATTTTTGTCAGACATCAAAATAAATAAGTCAAAAAATGTATGATTTTAATTATACTTAACTAAAATTTAAATGTATGATTAAAATATTAAAAGATTTTAATAATGTATGTTTATATTATCACATTTGGAAATTTTTATCTAAATTTGCATTCTCATTATAATCATACACTTATGGACGTAAAAGCTATCATAAAAGAAAAAGGATGGACAATAGAACGGGTAGCGGCAGAGATAGGGATTTCCCGTGTAACGCTTTCCCAAAATCTCAGTCGGAACCCAACAGTAAACACCTTGCAACGCATTGCTTCTGTTATTGGTTGTAAGGTCGGTGATTTTTTTCGGGACGAAATAGAGATTTCAGCACCTGTCCAAAAGTGTCCCCATTGTGGAAAGCCCATTATCATAAGGGCGGAGATACAAAAGGCAGAATAGCTGGAAAAGTTCGGGCTGACCTCTCGTTGCAAAAATGCCACCCAGCAAACTGGATGGCAAATTTCTTATGCTATTATGCACTGGGATGTAGAAATACAGCTATTTGAAAAGGCTGTCAATCGAATCCTTATGTGCTTGCTTCATTTGGTGTTCTCTCTTTAGCCTCAATATTTCGTCATCAATGTTGAATGCATCCAAAAAAGATTGAATCTGTTCTTCCGACCTAAATTGCATTGCAACCAGTCCACCGAATGCGCCAGCAGTTTGCTTATCAACTGCCTCAGTAATCATAGCAGACCAGAGACTTGGGATATATCCTTGTCGCTGTTTGGGGCTGAATCTCTCCCCCAAAACCCGTGGATGCCCTATCTCCATGAGGCATATTCCCCTATCTACACGAAACGTAGGAGAAATGTAAGGCATAGGCAGTCCACGGTCATTGCTCTTTAGAGTCTTGTACCATAGACTATCATAGCAGAAGTTTATCTCCATGCGATGCTTCTTAATAGATGTCTTGTCCTCCATATCTTTGCTGAAATCTGAAACTTTATTTTTGATAGCTGTTTCAGACCATTCCAGATATTTTTGCTTCGAATAGGAAACCGTTTTTAGGAAAGAGTCTATTCCACTAATATTATTGTTGTTAAATGAAATGTTTGCCGCCTGCACATGTACCCTGTCATAAGCAGCGACACAAATTGATGCATCAACGACACGACCATCCTTTATCGTGAAGAATATGCTGCAAGTAGTGTCTTTGTAGCATGATAGTGCATTGCTATAGTAGGTTGTCTTGTATTGTCTTTCAATCACAGCGTTTTGAGCCATAGCACTAATATGACTCAAACCTAAAAAAACGAATAGAAAGCTATACACCTTATTATATATATACATACTCTACGTCAGTTTACTTTTCAACAATATGTTCTCCATCAGTAGAATGTTTGACAGAGTTGAATCCAACAGCTGCAGTCTGTCCTGCAACAAATGTCCTTGAGTAAGAATTGGTCAATTTACCATTGACATAACCTTTGAAGTTGACAGTCAGTGTCGATGACTTATCAGCGTTGTCGGAATAGGCATTTTTATAATAGCATCCGAATTGCAATGCAAGTCTTTCGCATTCTGACTTTGTGGTAATCACAATATTGACAGGCTTGTTCATTATTGCTTCAGGTACAGTCAGTCCAGTATTCTCATCATAAATAGACCCGTAAGCCACGGTACCCGATGTCTCTTAGCTAAGTTCAGAGAATGTTCTGTCTGTAATAAAGCCGACATACTGACTTGTTGCAGTCCAGTGTTCAGTCTCACCGGAGAATGTGGCTTCTATTCTGTGGATTCCCTTTGTACCTTGTTCAGGTGATTCTACTGGGTCATCATCGTCACCTCCACAACTGGTAAGCAACGGGACGCTTGTAATGGCAAACAAAGCCATTGACAGCAATGCAATTTTCTTTTTCATTTTGGCGATTCTTACGAGTTTATAATTCATTGTATAAAAGTGGACTGCTCTATCTGCCACACCTCGTAGAGTATCGCCAAACACTCGTCTATATGCACAGATAGGCAGCCCACGTAAATGAACTGCCGCCTGTGCCTCCATATAGACCCTATGTTTCAATTGGCGATTTTAACGAGGGTGAGACACATTCGTCGGTGCAAAGGTACGAAATTTTTTTTATTTGCATCCGAATTTGCGTCCAAATTTGCATCTTAACTTTCGTTTCGCACTATTTCGCACTATTTCTGACCTGCTTCCATGATTATTTTAGTTAAAGCGCTGTAAAAACTTGCTTAATCGCCAATAAGTATGTACCTTTGCATACGAATACAGATGTATTCCGCCAAGAACCGAACGGTGAGGCGTAAAGAGGTTTCGAGCTACTTGAAGGAGCTGGGTAGCCAAGAGTTGGGGTCATTGACCCGCTGACAGCGCGAGCTTCAGCATTTTTCGCGGAGTCACGTAGTTAGTGACAGTCAAGGTGGGAGTCCTTCAGTTTCCAAAACTATCAAGGGAGTGGCCGTTAGGCGGCAGCTCACTCTCTAACGGAAACATGTCCTTACTGGCTGTCTGAGGGCGCAAAGACTCGAAACACATTATGAAAAAGAGTATCTTTAAGTTTATGATGGTGGCCCTGATGGGCTGCATGTGTACCACCTTCACAGCATGCGGTGGTGATGATGACGATGACCTGCCCGGACAGGAGGTGACTGGCTCCGTGACGTACTACGAACCCTGCTTTGACTGGGGATCCAACACCGACCATGTGAAAGCGTACATGTCAGGCTTGGATCTTGTCGAAACAAGCAACGACTACGCCCTGATGTATTCCAACAAAAAGAATACTACGACTGTCACTTACGCATTCCTTGGCAGTAGGCACGGCCTATCGATGGTTACTGTGACTTACATCACCAGTAACGTGAACTACATCATCTCAGAGATTGAGAAGCGCTACAACATGACGCTTACGAAAGATGACGCAAGCAGTCAAAAGGGCGATACCGTATATTCCAGCAACGGTACGATTGGCGGTAGGACCATAGCAGTTATACTGCATAGTACTGGCGCCACCGTTACGGTCATTTATGGAATCCCTGACTAATAACGATTACCGATATGGAACAGTTGAAGGAACAACAGTTTTCCCTGAACAATACAGCGGAAAACCTGAAGGATATCTTGTGTATAGTAGGTGGTTTACCGGCCTTCCCTGAGAAACTTCATGTAATGGAGGTTATTTCAGAAGCTTCTCGAAAAATGAAAGAGGTTGCTGACCTCGTGGAGGGGGTGCCATCAAAAGAATTTGAATGACGCTGCTATGAGCAAAGATTTATCTTACTATCGCCTGTACTTGAAGAAGTATCTGGTCGATACCGATGACCCCCGGAAGGATGTCGATGACTTCATCGACTCCCGTGCAGAACTGGCTGAACATGAGTTTGAGGACGCACGACGTGACGGTCTGACTGTCAACCAAGCACTGGAACGCGCCATTGCAGTACTGATGGAGGGAGTGGAGTAGATGAATGTCGGGCATGAAGATTATTTACGCCCGACATTCATAATAACAGAGGATGTTGTAAGAACTAACGTGGCTGAACCGACGTGCCAGACGTACCAGAGTACAGAGGTCTGACAGGATTGACTTGTTGTGATTTTTGCAAGAGTCTCTTGTAGTCATCAATCTTGCCGACGAGTCTCAGAAACAGCGTTTTCTTTCCGGTGCTTAGAATCTCGAAATTGAAACTCCTACCAAGCTCCTGAATGACTTTTTGCAAATCAGTTAATGCCGCCGTCTCTTTGGAGAATACCATCAGCCACTCGTTTTCATTCTTACCTACACTGAGTTCAGTGCTAATTTGTTCTGGATGGAAGTTTGCTCTTTCCATCGCGTCCAACACAGCAGCCTGGATTCTGAGAATCTCGCTGCCTTTGATTCCATTTAAATTTAAGTTTATCATACCTATTTATATTTTAAGAAGACGGAGCAAAGATACATAATAATACCTATACAGCATGAATAAAAAAAGAAAAAGCCTTATATTAACGTTTTCACGACTAACACGGCAGTCATAGCTTTAAGTTGAGAGTGATGATAATGCGTAAAAATTCTTTACATTATCTTCCTGTAGGCAGTATTCTTCATTACCAATACTTACTATCAATGTACTGACGTTATTTCAGGTGCATAACAGGGGGGGCATTACATGCTCCATAAACTCCGCATGACGGCTCTGACGAGCAGCCCGTTTACCACTTCATTTTCATTTCGTTCCAATGTGCTGGACGCTTCGGGAAAAGCATCCCGAACCCTTGCATTTCATCTATTCCCCAACCGTCTAAGTCGTTAAAACGTTAATATAAGAAATAAAATTTTTCAAGAACCTCAAATCCCCCCATGCATTGTAACTTCGCAGCAATAATTCCACACAAGGGAATATAGCGCACTATACCCCCTACGCCATAATCGACGGGGGGTGATGCGCTCTCCGAGGGTGGATGTAAACCATCTTATTGTATAACGGAGCAAGCTCCACAAATTTAATTGTTATGGACAGAAATGTAAAAACAGGTGGCCACTTCAGGCCATGCAACGTTGGCAGCGTAGAAGCGCACAACGAGAGACGTCCAGAGTATCTGGAAAGTGTGAAGAAAGCAGGGTTTAAACTCTACTTCTTCGAGGAACTGTCAAAGGACAATGAATCCTTTGTAAATCTTGACGAGCGATACCGTGGGAAGACCGTCGCTCAGATTTTTGATGAGATGAAGCATCTCTATATGGAGAAATTCGGACAAAAGCCTTGTCTGGAAGAGAAGACGATTACTAACAAGAAAACTGGCAAGACAAGGAAGGTTTCGGGGTGGTCGCCGATACGTGAGATGGCTGTCCCAATAAAGAAGGACACTACCATCAAAGACTTCGATTATCTGAAGAAATGGTTGGAGCGTCACGGGCTATCCGTCCTGCGCATTGACATTCATAAGGACGAAGGTCACCTTAATGAAGATACAGGCGAGCGCGAGATGAATTATCATGCGCATGTTGTCGTCGACTTCCTCAACAAAGAAACGGGTAAGACGATCAAGCTCAACTCAGAGAAAATGTCCGAGATGCAGACCATCATTGCCATTTCCCTCGACATGGAACGTGGCGAACCCAAAGCGGACACAGGCCTCCCATACCTTACTCATCAGCAGCTACGTCTGCTTCACCGATTAGAAGATGACCTTAAAAAGAATGTAAAGAAAACAGAGGAAGAGTTAGCAGGTAAGAATCATGAACTTACAGCCAAGAAAGATGAGCTGAATGCCGTGAGCCTGGAACTTAAAAATGCGAAGCATGAATTTGATCTGGTCAGTCAAGCACTGAAGCAGGCTGAGACGCGCGTAAAGGGTCTAACATCGATGGTCAACAACTTGGAGGACCAGATACGACAACTCAAAAAACAGAGAACGGAGTTGGCAGATAAGGTACGGGCAGGAGAAGTCTCACTTGACCAGATGAAGAGTCAGGAAAGAAAACTCCAACAAGAAATCCATCTGATGGAAGAAAAGCTTGCAGATAAGAGTGGTAAACTGGCAGTAGCAGAAGCACAACTGCAGAAATGCATGAGTCAGTTTGAGCAGGTGTTGGCCAATAGTAAAATCTTGGCGGCTAACGCCACCAAAGAGTATGATAAGATCAAAGCCCATGCAGCTGCGGCAGAACAACACATCAAGAATGAAGACAAATCTGGCATGGTGGAACGTAAGGACAAGCAACTTTCAACACGAGATGCTGTAATATCGTCTTTATGGCCTCAGGTTCCAGCAGCTTTGAAGGTCATTGTGGAGCGCACCACAAATGCAAGTGCCAAACAGTTCACGTCTCGTCAGGCTATTGATGTTGAGAATGCTCTATCAGCATCGCCTCTCAGTCGTCAGGATGCTGCGCAGTCTCTGATGAGTCTCGCACAGCGTGAGTTTGATGACAACCGTACATGGAGTGGCTGGATCCAGAGTACAGCCAAGGAGGTGATGGAGATTGCTAACAAGGTTCATCCGTTAAGCCCGTTCCTATTGCAGCAGTCAACAGGTGGCCAAGGTGGAGGTGCCAGTCATATTACTGATTTTACTGATTGGGATGGTAAGAAGAAAAAGGGGCTCCAATAGGAGTCCTTTTTTCAGTAACCTCGATACATCTATCAAATCAGAATAGTTATATTACGTTGGTGCTCCAGAATTGTAGCAATGTATTTTAAGAGACCAACTCATATAGGTTTAGGATTCTCTTGTGCCTGTGAATGTTTGTTAGATTTATTTCAGGAAGATAGTCCAGAGATGTCCAACTACGTATCTCTGCATCACGCATTGCTTTCAATTCATTGATATATCCGGTGAGTGTAGATCGACATCCTAAAGGTTCGATTTTAGAAAGGGACTCGATTAATCTTTCCCAAAAGGCCACGTTGACACAGGTGTCTTCGTTCTTGATTCTTATTATACTGAAATCATTGGCGCAGAATACATTGTCACGATACTCATCAAACGACAGTTGATTTTCTTCATCATGATATCCACCATCGATTTCGATAATAATTTTTTCGTCAAACATTACAAGGTCTGGATAATATGCGCTCTCACCCTCAAAAGCTATCGCATGGTTTTTAAAGATATGCCTTCTCATACTCATAGGCAAATACCAGTATGCCCACTTTTCCTCAATGGTACGTTTGCGCGGCTGACTCTTTGCCCTCGCCTTCTCATAATTCTTAAGTTCTCTGTATAGTGTCATATTATTATAGTATTTGTTTTTATTTTTGATGCAAAGTTAAAGCAAAAACTTTAATTACACAAACAATTATACAATAATATACTTTAATTTAACAATATTTATTAAACCAAATGCTTTAATATTATTATTTTCGCTTACCTTTGCAGAAAAAAGAATAAAGAAGAACAAATATGAGGGTAAAAGAGCTACTTAAAATAAAAGGAATTACACAGAAGGAGTTTGCAGAAAAGCTTGGTATGACTCCCATAGGATTGTCGCAAATATTGTCAGGTAAACCATCTTATACAACATTGGAAAAGATAGCTTCGGCACTTGAGGTAGAGGTCTGGGAACTTTTGGTCTCTCCAGAAGACGTTGTGAAAAAATACAGCGATAGCAAGGACGGAGGAAATACTCAAAAATGTCCTCACTGTGGTAAGCCGATTATTACTCATACGGAAATTTCAAAGGGCTGAGCGTTTCGGCAAGAATGCCATCCTCAGAGGGCTGAACTTCCAGGAGGGTGCCACCGCCAAGGAACGTAATAAACAAGATAGGAGGCACAATATTTTCTACCACACAGTATGTACTTTAATTTTTCTTAGTGATAGATTGTCGCCCATAAAAACCTCACTATTATCTAAAAAGAGTTTGAAACTTATGAAAATAAGACATACCACGTTCTCAGAGGCTGGAGTCCGCAGGGAAAACGAAGACTTCTGCCAAGTTGTTTCAGCACCAGACGAAGGTCTTTACCTCTTTGTGGTATGCGACGGAATGGGTGGCCATGCAATGGGCGAAGTCGCAAGCCGTGTTGTATGCGAAGCTATCTGCGACTACTGGCAGAAAGTATCAACAAATGGTGACATTGAAGCTGTTTTGAGAGATGCTTTCAAAGAAGCATCAAAGGCTCTTGATGCGAAAGCTGATGCGCTCAACCATGTGGAAATGGGGACAACTATGGTACTTGCTGCTATTGTTGATGATCAACTTTTCATAGCCCATGCCGGCGATAGTCGTGCTTACTTCATCCGTTCAAATGACAAAGTTGTCTATCAGACCAAAGATCATGTGAATCATAGTGTATGGGGTGACTTCATCGATCGTAGTTTCTTTTCTTATCAACAGGAGAAGGCTGACGTTGAAATGCATCACTTTAAGTTGCAAACTGGTGATAAAATCTTTCTCTGTACCGACGGAGTGTGCCAATTCATTGTGCCCGACCTCTTAACTCTTCGTTCTATGGTAGACAAGTCGCCTGAGGATGTAGCAGACGTAATACAATTCCTCTGTGAAAAGTTCTCAAAGGATAACTATTCGGGCATACTAATCTATCATGAATAAAGAGGCATTATGGAACTAATAACAAAAGAAAAGGGATTAGCCCTGATAGAGCGGTATCAGTACAAGAATCTGAAGGAACTTGACATCAACGATAGAACCGCACGTTTCGAATCATTGATGAAAGACCGTCAGTTTGCTTATCATTTTGAAGCTTCAACAAATGAACCCTCATATTATGGGGCGAATCGCTCACGTCTATTGCTTGAACAGATTATACCAGAAATAGAAGAACTTGGAAAGCAACCTGTCTATTATTTCTTCACACTTTTGGCAGCACCTGGAGCCAGGTTTATGATTGACGATTTTGATGCAATGTCAGACTTTCTACAAGCCAATGACGGTATTGAAATCGCATGGACGCTGCATGAAAATGAGGTAGATGGAGAGCCCAATACTATTACCATGCACCTTATTGCGATTATGGATTAGCATATGACTACAGTTTATCTTGTACGACACGGTGAGACTTTTGATAACGTAGCCAAGATTATGCAGGGACAACGGCAAGGCGAATTAACTCCTGCAGGAATTGCCCAGATAGAGGAACTTGCGGTTCCTTTATCTGACATTCATTTCGACGCGATTGTTTCCAGTGACTTGAAACGTGCATTCGATTCATCAAAGATTCTTGCAAGTCACTTCCAACTTCCAATACAAACGACCACATTGCTCCGAGAACGTGACTGGGGCGATTATACGGGAAGATACATTCCTGACCTCAAAGGCTTGCCGATGCCTGACAATGTTGAGACAATGGATACATTACTCTCACGAGCTAAGCAGTTCATAGATTGGACTACCAGTAATTATCAAGATAAAGTAGTTATTGCCGTTGGTCATGGCATCATCAACAAAGCAATACAGGCTGTTCACTACGGTAAGTTAACCCGTGAGATACAAAAGATGCATAATGCGGAGTTCCGCATATTACATCTATGATTTATATATTACACAAATCCCCATATTTGTGCGATTTTCTGGCGATTTGGCATAAAAAATTATAAAAAAACAGCGCAAATCGCGACTTTTTGATATATTAGTTCTTCTTATTTCCTTATTTTTTCGTAACTTTACACCCGATTTCTCGTATGAGATTTCAAAAAGAAAGATTGGCTCCTACGCCACCGAATTACCACCTCAAATGAGTAGAGCCAGCCAAAAACATGCAAGAGCGTCGCGCTATAGTGCGCAGACGTTTCTATGGCATGTTTAGGTTGTGGTAAACCTTGGTGGCGCGTGGATTCAGTCTGCGCATTTTAATTTAAAACCTAATGGAAGTTAATGGACTACGACCTTTTAGATGACCACGAACTCGTCGATGGCATTCTGAACAACGACAAGCCATTGATAAAGTATTTCTTCACGAAGAAATGCTCTGGACTTCTTGCCTATATTATGATGAACGTATTTGATGGAAATATCGACAAGCGCGAACTTGTCAGTGAACTCTATCTTTTTATAGCCCATAATGACTGGCAGGTGTTCCGCAAATTTCAGTTCCGCAGCACCCTTATGACATATGTCAGCGTGATCTCGGTGAGATTTTTCATCGCCAAACGTGCTCAACTGATAGATTCACCAGTATCAACCTCTCTAAACAATCAAGGAGGGCGTATTCACAGCACTGTCCTGTCTCTTGATCAACGTATAGATATCCGTGAGGCACTTAAGAAAATGCCTAACGAGCGTTACCGCAAAGTCATCGAGATATTGGACTTGCAAGATGTCCGCCCCGAGCTCTTAGCAGAAGAAATGAACGTGACAGTAGACAACTTGTATAACATTCATCGTCGCGCTTTGGTGCAGCTTCGCCTCGTGATGGGCAGAAAGGAGGACTATGTATGAAAGACTTCAACAACATTTTAAATAGTGATTTTATGGATAGCGCTATCTCCGACGAGCTGTTGGCCGCATATATCGATGGTAACACAACAGAAAGCGAAAACGCACTGATAGAAAACGCACTCAATGGCGACTCTATGCTATCAGAAGCCTGCGAGATAGCCAGTGACAGCGTTTCCTTCGGGAGCAACTTCGACTGGGAACTTAACAAAGGCGACTTCGGATTCTGGGAGCTGGGGCTACCGCCGGTTGTGACAGAAACGGCTATTGACCAGCAAACTAAAATTGAAGTTCAGGAAAACATATCTGTACCTTCCATTAATGAAACGATTGTTGGCGTGGAATCAATAGAAGATGACATTAGCAACTATAACAATACAATCAGCGATTTGAATTTAAACGATTACTAAATATGGTTGAGCATTTATTACAACATATGACAGAATGCGGCTGTTCTCCATTCTTCGTTACAAGTGCCATTAGTTCGCTTGGATTTGGAGAATTGGGGCGGCAGCACCAACAGGAATTGTTAGATGATAGTATTGCATTCAAAGAAAGGATGCAGCAACTGAGAAACGATTTCTCCGAAGAAAGGCTTAATGCGCAGCTTGATTTTCGCAGAGAGTCTTATGAACTTGGTAGAAAACATCAAGTTTTCATGGTGCAAGAGCTGAATGAGAAACGTAAAAACAAGGTGGAATTTCAATATTTCTGCGAAAACTGTTGGCCTTTGAACATTGACGTACATACTGTAATGAAATGGCAGAAGGATATTTTGAAACAGAACGGTATTATTCCAATGAAAGTACTCATAGCCAAAACCGATGTAAACTCGTACACGAAGCAGAATGGTTGCTATGAGAATTTCTGTAGCCAACTGGCGAAAGTGGGTATTCCCAACCTCTCTATTGAGCATGCTGCATGGAGAGACAAGTGCCAAAGTCCTATGGCCGAATCACTCAACATTAACTATATCATGCAAGGTATTCCCACTCTTGTAATCTATCCTTATAAGACAAAGAGCACTTATCATTTGGAGTTTGCCACATGGTCTTTCAACAGAGGTGTCGGGGCAATGATGTTGGATAAAGCGGTATCTTTTCCTTATTCACTGGAAAAAGCAGATGTACCAGAGATTATGCATTCAATAGAGGCAGTAGCAGGAGTCGTTAGAGACAACTATATGGTGTTAGAATATCAGAAGCCTGCCGTATATCCAACACATATTAAGCCGGAAATTCTTAGGAACAGACAAATTTCAGAATTCTTAGGCAGACAATATCGTTTATTAGAACAAACGGTCAATACGTCTGAGGAATTCATGCAACTCTGTTCTGATATGGAATTGAAAGCAATACAATCTTCATTAACCACAAGTAGAGAACTCTTAGCACAATAATGATATGTCAGTAACATTAGGAGTTATAGGATTGCAACTGGCCGCTGGATACATCAATTCAAAGCGGCAATGCAAATTGTCGAGCGATGTTGCTGTTGCTCAACAGGCATTTGAAGAAAAGGCAACTCGCGAAGGAATTGAAAGAGCACGTGATGAATTCAACCGACTATGTGCGTTGCAAAGGGAAATTGAAACGCAGATGCAAAAGGACAGGTTAGAACAGATACAGAACAGTTTCTATTCCGATCTTGATTTAATTGCATATTCTGAGACCTTGAAGAATTTTCCCCTTCTGGTGCCTCCATTCGTAATGAAAAACGAATCACTTCCATTTGCAAAGGATGTACCGTCTGGTAACACAGATAAAGTCTCTATGCATTGCATTCTCACTAATTGCACCGATACACAATTTAATGTGAAAGTGTTTCCCGAATTGGAAGAAAGGTTAAGTGAGTATTTTTGTCGCTATTGGAATATTGGATCGGCTCATCCTATTCTATTTTATCAAGGAGGATGGAAAGACACAATAAAAGATGCTCGCTCGTCTATCTCAAATTTGAAATCCGAATTAGCTACACTTCCCACTCTTGTTATCTCTCCAATCATCACAAAAGAAGACGGATTACAGTTTATGTTCTGGTGCTGGGGAATAGGATCTAAGCAAGAATTTGAGGATAATAGCATTTTTATACCATATGGTTTGAAATGCAATTACATGCCAAACCATAGTTATTCGGAGGACGAGAAGGGTATGATCCTTGACGAATTAACTTCATCACTTGCTGCTTTTATTAGTTTGTTTGCTGATCAATACTACTGGAACTATTATAAAGAAAGCCCCATTTTCCCAAACATAATAGAAAGCAATGCCATTGAACTCAACGACGTAAGTAAGCATGAATGTATTTCTCAATATATTGAGTTGCTAATTTCGGCAGATAATTATGGGGTAGATAAAATGGATGAAGCTAATTGCTTTGAAGAATTACTTTACCTGTATAGTCTTGTAAATGTTCTCGAAATCGATACATACAATGATAGACTTTTTTCTATTTTGAATAAACTGTGCAAGTTGAGAGGACTTGAATACAAAAAATCCATGTCGCTTAGTTCAGTATTGACAATGGAAAAACTGTTTGAACCAGAAGATTATAAAATACTTGCATTACTTTCAAAATCAATAAAAACAAACTCAACAAAAATATCAAAGGTTATGGATAAGAAAAGAATTAAAATGGATGGCAATTTGTATAGTGTCAAACGTGACGAACTTTTGAAACTACTTAATGACACACTAAAACTTCCATATTTACCAGAGGACACGCAAAGAGAGTTCTTGCGTATCCGCAAAAAGTGCCTAGAGAATCAGTATAGTTTGATTCTCATAGGCGAGTTCCAAGGAGGAAAGTCCACTACTTTTGATGCGTTGTGCGGAGGACGTGAGATAAGTCCACGTGGTGCATTAACTAAGACTTCTGCTTGTAAGATAACCGCAACAAATCTTTCAAGCAATGAAGAGGAATATGCTGAGATTCATTGGAAGACATCTGCTGAACTTATACTTGGCATTCAGTCTATTTTCGCGAAAAGAATAACTAAAGAGGACCTTGGCCTTTCTGAAAATGAGATTTTTACCCCCAGTACACACCTTGATTTCAGAAATTCAAAGCATCTTCAATTGATGCGAAACGCCATTGAACAAGAATGGAATTTCTTGGAGAGGAATCAGAACGCAAAGGATTATGATGACCAATTGGAAATTGTCAAGATAGCCGAACTTATACTGACTTTCTTTAATAATCCCGTTATTGTTCAACAGAGCAAAAAAACGAAGACAAGCATTGAAGATGTTTCAAAGCTTATTGTTTTTCCAGAGAGTTGGGATGAAAATTGGGAAAATGGCAAACGTGGTGCCAAGATGTTCAAACCAGAAGATGTTCTCTTTGCATTTATTGCAAAGGTTGATTGTCACATCCATTCAAGACAATTAGAACGTTTGGGGTGTTCTATAGTTGATTGTCCTGGTCTATTTGCAAGTGCATGGGATACCAAGGTGGCTCAGGAAACGATTCCAGAAGGAGATGCCATCTTGTATCTCCTTGGTGGTGAGAAGCAAATGACTGACGGTGACAAAAAGGCATTAAGGGAAATTAAATCAGACAATCCAAGCATCAATAATATATTTTTCACTATTAACCAAAAGCAGAATGAAGCGGTTACAAGGAATTTTATGCCTAAAGATATATCCGCTTTGAAAGGTTTGGGATTTAACGTAGACAATATTAAAATATATAATGCCCTTTTATTCTATTTAGGCCAATTTGGAATCGGGTATTTAGCTGGTGGAATGGACAAGCATACCATCAACCGATTCAATACCATTGCTGAAAAATTTGGTTTTTGTGATATGTCTGTCAATGACATATGGGTTGAAATGGTTCAATCTGTTGGTAATACTATCCGTGACAGGGAACTTAGGGGTGTTGCAATATTAAATAGTGATAGTGCCGCTTTGGTACTTGAAAGAAGCGGACAACAATCACTGTTTTCTGAAATTGAAGAATTTATTATAGAAAACAAGGCGTACTCTATTCTTATTGAAAATGGAGCGAACAAAGCCTATGATGCAATTGTGTCCTTTGAAGAAAGGCTAAAACAGAAAGAAGAAGATGCTCAAAAAACAGCAGCAGAACGACAGGCAGAATTCCAAAGAAGAAAAGCTATCTATAACCAATTTGTAACTGACACTAAAGAAATATTAAGAAAGTCTTTCCCCAAAAATGTATTAACTCCTATTGTCAACAATGCCTTTATGTTCATATTTCAGGATTCTGAGACGGTGAACAGAATAGCATTGAAATGCTCTGTTGCACTTCTTCCCGCAATGAGGTCTGGAGATGTTTATATGGCAGCTATAAAATATAAAACTGATAAGTTCTTTGACAGGAATGACGCTGCAGACAAACAGCAACAAAAAATAAAAGATGCAATTAAGCCTATTTTCAAAAATGTAATAGAAGAAGTGCTTAACGGAAAGATGAGTACTTGGATTGGGCAATTAAAGAGTGGCAAGTCAGCTGACTTTGAAATGTACTTCATGCCTGAATTAGAGAGAATTAAGGATGCTATCAATCAGAAATGGGCAAATGTAATAAGTGTATGTCCTGAACTGAAAGGTTATGATATAGATTGTACAACTTCTACATTGGCTGATTTACCATCCCCCAATGTTTCCTTAGATACTACAGAAGCAATTGGAGATTTTGTCGTTGCTGATACTATATCGGACTTGTTGAGAATTATAATCGGAATGATTGCCAATATTGTTACTGTATGGGTACTTGACGGTGTTCTTACAGGAGGTTTGCTAATTATTGTTGGGTTGATAGTTCAGTTAATTGTTTCTTTCTCTGGAGGTAGTGATGAAGAGGAAAAAACATCAAGAGACGAGTTGAGCAAAAAAGAGCAAAAATTATATGATGCCATTCAATCTAATATTTTCAGTACTTTTGCTGACACTGAATTCAGGGAGAAAGCTCTTTGGGGAAATAATGGGCTTGTTAATGTTCCTAATCAGTTTGTAAATCAATATAGACAATATTACAAGATTCAACTCTCAGAAAAAGCAAATAAGCTTGAAGATGACATCAGACAGGCAGAACGAGAGTTTGCTGGAGCGCGTGAAGAACTGGAAAGAATTGCGGCAGAAACCAAACAACAAAGGGAAATGTATGTACACCCTCTTACTGTTAAGATTAACAATTTCATAAAATCGGTAATAAATGGGTAGATTTAACAGAATAAATTTAGGAATCTTAGGCGGATTCCAAAATGGGAAATCCACTTTTGTAAACTGCCTTTTAGATGACATGGTGGCAAAAACTGGAGGTTATGGCCTATCCGTAACCTCCATAAACACCATCTACAAATACGGTGAAGTACAAAATGTATCTTATATCTCCAGCAATAATCAAACAAGGCAATCTGGACTTTCATATTTTCTTTCTTGCGATTCCTATCCCAAAGAAACAAAACAGATTGAAGTCTCGTTGTGGAAACCGATTTTGAACAACATAAACATTATCGACACTCCAGGTTTTAACGCAAATGAGGAAGACACATCGATGGCAACAAATTCATTGTTAGATATAGATATAGCTGTTTTAATAATTGAAAATAAAGGCATAAGCAAAACTGAACTTAATATCCTTAGTTTGTTGAGAAATTACCACATCCCTTTTTATGTTATTATGAATTGCAGAGATCACATGGGGGATTCTTGGAGACCAAAAAGCACTTTCAATGATAATATAGCTAAGAAAAACATTGAAAAAATACATGAGCAAGGTTTGAAGCCAGTGCCTATACATAATATAGAAATATGGCAAACGAATCTTATTTGGTTTTGGTTTGCATCCGAACAATTTTTGAGTGAGAGTGAAGATAAACGAAATAATTACAAAGAGGATATTGAGTTTTACTGTAGTAAACATAAAAATCCACAACAATCTATAAGAGATTTCTGTTTAAGAGAGTGTAATTTCTTACCACTAAGACAATTCTTTTCTGATGACTCTTTGTGGAATAACTTTCCGCTAACGATGACACGTTGGCGAAAAACAATGGATTCAGTATTAACAGATTGGGAAAAAAAAATAACGAAATAATATGTCACAACGAGTTGTATCAAATATTAGTTGGTCATTAAGTTCATTCAATGAGAATGTAAGAAATTTGAGTGCTGATTATTCTTACGTTCCAGACTCATCTGATTTGGCCGCAAAGGCAGATTTGTCTTTTGTCAATCAAAAGTTGAACTCTATTGAGAGTAGCTTAAAGTCAAAAATGTCTGCTTTTGAACAAAAGACGGAAATGTCTATAAAATCAATGAATGAGTCTGTCCAGAAAGCGCTCAGTTCTAAGGACAGAATAGATAGTGAAAAAAAAGAGTTAACGCAATTGTTTGATGCGCTTTCTTCGAACATAAAAGAAGAGTGTCAAAAAATAGAGAGTCAACTGAGTAGTGAAATTAGAGCATACCAAGATGTTGACAAATCTCTAAATGACAAGTTGTCTAAATTGATTAGTCAAAAGAATGATTTTGTCAATGCCAAAAGCAACGCATCTACAATCCTCCAAGAATTGAAGCGGCAGATTACATTAGCAGACGAAACCGTAAAAAACATAAAGGGAAATCCAAATATTGTAGTACATAACTTTACACAAAAAGTAGAAAGCATGTCATACATTACCTATTTTTTATTAGCCAATGTAATACTTGTTGATATTTATCTTTTATATTTATGGTTTAGCCACTGATAGATTTTGTATATTTGTCATCTCTATAAAGCAAATAACAATTTCATTATGGTAACAAAAGTAGTAAAAACATTTGAACAATAAGTAGAAAGGGATTTATATATGACAGAAACTATTGATTTCCACCATACAGGAGATGTTGCATTTGACCACTTGATGCAGGAGGTCAATGCTGAAATTCAGGCGACAAATGACTTTATATTGCCTGACGAAATGGTAGCAAGTGCCGTTGATCGAGCTTGTAAGTTCTTCCATCTGCCCGAAGTACCCATTATTAATTCTGCAGGTTCTTGCGTCTGGCCAAATGATCCTGGAACGCCATTCGATGATGTATTTGGTTTCAATAGGAAAGAACTTATGGAATTGGGAATTCAAGGCGAAGACTCTCTGACATTGGTATATACACACGAATGTGCCCACAGAGCATTGCAATCATACCAAGATCTTGATCCATGGGAGCATGAATTAGCTTGTGATTTCTTTGCAGGTATTCATGCAGGAATGAAAGGGATAGACACCAATAATTTTGAAGAAGCATTGGGAAGTACACAGGGCACTTCAAGCCATCCTACAGGCTCTCTTCGTGCAGACTTCATAGAATATGGTAAAGATATAGCGCATGAAATGCAAGCACGCCATGTTCCTGTAACTTTTGAAGGCTGTTTAGAACGCTTTAACGCACATCTGATTGAGGAAGAAGCAACCATCGCACAATGTAGAGAAGCCGCCGATAACCTGATAACGCCAAAAACAGGTGAAGAGCATCCTTTGGGAATAACGGAGGAGGATCATAAAGAAGAGAACGATGACCTATCACAAATCTTATTTGGGCTTAAATACTCAGATGCAGAAATCAGTAAGATGAGAAGTGATGTTGACCGTGCACAAAGTGAAGTAAATGCAAGAAGAAACGATGTGAGCAACTGGGAGTCGAAAGTTAGTCTTAACGACACCAAAGAACATCGGGCTAATGGTGACTATGCACATGCTGTTTCAAAATTAAACGAGGCTAAGTCACGTTACAACCACGCCGTGGACGAACTGAATAATGCCAAGCGGAAACTTAACTCAGCGACATAGGATTAGAGAATATCAATTGATAGATTTGTACTGCTCATTCCCTCTATACCTACAAACAAGTAAATAATAGAGACTATGAGCAGTACAAGTATTATCAATTACACAGAGCTTTGGGACAGGCTGAGCACGTTTGCACGTAAGGCAGGAAGAACGACAACGCGGCCAATGCTGTTGTTGTACTATGTGATGAAGAGCAAAGAAACACCGAAGTCGGACAAGCTACTGATTTTCTCGGCACTGTCGTACATCGTGTTTCCCATTGACATTCTCGACGCGAAGCGGCTACCCATCATCGGATGGTTTGACGAGATAGCCTCGATTTCCGTAGCGTACCAGAAGGTGTGCAGGCATATCACACCGGAAATGGAGCGCAAGGTGGATGACATTCTCGACCGCTGGTTTCCAGAATACACACCATACGAACTGATAACAGAGTAGCACAGATGGGACACAAGAAATACTATGGGTATAAGCCTAAACATGAGCACTATGAGGTGGTGCTACATGAAGTAGAAGGTAAAGTCGGCAACCTTCTCGACTTCGTATATGATGACGGACAGTGCGGCATGAACCATTACTACTGGGGTAGTGAGATGGACTATGAATATAACCGTCATGGCAGGGTGGAACACAACTACATCTGGAACGAGGAGAACACGAAGAAACTGATGCTCTGTACTGGCACCAAAAACGGAAAGAATTTGGTTGCTGCCATCTATGAGCGTTTCCACACTCATAAAGGCAGTGCCGACTTCTACATTAGGAAATGGTGAGAGGAAAAAGGAATCGAATACGATTTTCTGGTGTGGAATTGATAAATATCATGATAAAAAGAAAAAGGTAACAATGAGCATATACAAGAAACTGAGTAAAATGACTGGTGACAAGAGTTTAGAAGAAAAACTCTATGAGTTGCTACAGACGGACACCTACAAGACGGATGTGTATCAATATAGGGATTTGGGTGAGGGCATGGCTGTACTTCACAAGAATTTTTGGGGTTGGTACAAACCTTGGATGGTGATAAACCACAACAAGAAAACCGCCTTTGAGTTCATGAATGACGGTGAAAAGCTCGTTACAGTGACGGAAGATGATATTGACTGGAAATCGCTCAAAAAATTACCTGAGGATGCTATCTGTAGGGCACAATGGCTATCTTTTCATTTTCCATCGTTTATATGTGGATTCAAGAATGGTGTGGCACAAGTCGATTGGCAGCTTAATCCTGATGGACGCTACTGTATGGATGATGACGGCTACAGTATGACCGCGGACGAAGAAATTGAAATCTATGGTTTTATAGATACAGAGGGACATGTGCTGGTTAAGTTTCAATGGGTAGATGATTATAAGAAACTTGAGATACTTCGTAAAGAAGCCGAAGAGGTTATTAGAAATAGATTATTGTAAATTGTTTGGGGTGTGATAAAGTTGAAAAGTTATGAATACATTACAAGACAGAATCAGGGGTTCACTGATTGGTGGTGCTATTGGTGACGCATTGGGTTATCCTGTAGAGTTTAATTCCTATGTTGAAATCATAAACAGATACGGAGAGCGAGGCATTACTCGACTCAAGACCAAACAACCTTGTTTAAGTGAGGACAGACAGAGCGGAAAGGCTGTAGTTTCAGACGACACGCAGATGACACTATTCACAGCCAATGGCTTGCTGAATACTCCAAGGTTGGGAATTAAACCAAAATTTGCAATCTGCCGTGCTTATCTGGAGTGGCTTGAAACACAGACGGGTCAGCATAAAGGCAAGGCAGAGTGTTGGATACGAGATATGGCAGAACTGAATTGCCGTCGTGCACCAGGAAATACTTGTATTTCCTCGCTTGACGCAATCAAGAAAGGACGTGATCCTATGAATAATAGTAAGGGATGTGGAGGTGTGATGCGTGTAGCTCCCATTCCCCTCTATGCTGTAGTGGATAACAGAATGAGTATTGAAGATGCGGATAAACTGGCGGGTGATGCCGCAGAAATCACCCATCAGCATCCATTAGGTTTCATTTCTGCTGCTTTGATGTCCCACGTTATCTACCGGTTAGCAAATGACCTCCAGCCCTCGGTTTCTTCAATGAAGGAATATATTATGGAGGGTGTAGATGCTATCCGCGAGATATACGGCAATTATCACAATGATGTGGTTCGTATGAGTGAATTGGCAGAACATGCTATCTTCCTACTTGATAACAATAAGTCCGACGTAGAGAACATCGGTCATCTTGGAGAAGGATGGGTAGGCGAAGAAGCACTTGCCATTGGACTCTTCTGTGCTTTGAAGCACTTTGACTGTTTTGAAGAAGCGATAATAGCAGCTGTCAATCATAACGGCGACAGCGATAGTACAGGTTCTGTTGCAGGCAACATTCTTGGTGCTGCTATCGGATACGAAGCAATTCCAGAGTTCTTTAAGACTGATTTGGAAATGCATGACCTTATCCTGCATATGGCAGATGATCTGTATAGGGGTGTAGTGACTAAATTCTGATGAGAGAAAGTTCAAATTGAACGATTAAAAAACAAGATAATCAATATGGGATCTTGCCGGAGTACATGCAGGAGGTGCTGCACGTATCGCTATGGAGAGATTTATTGCGATATGGGGGCAAGGCGTTGGTCTCCAAGGACAGAGTTATGCCATTCCTACAAATCCATCGGTTATAAGCGCAAAAAGACCTGATGTAAAGCAATCCTTGGAAGCACAAAACAAAGAATATGCGGGATACAAGCAGGCTTTTGAAGAAGTAAGAGATGGTGAGGAACATGGACATTGTTTGACGAACTAACAGTAAGACATAAAAAAGAGACTGCTGAACTGATAGATTTCGGTTCAGTGGTCTCTCTATATGTTCAAAAGGTTGAACAATATTCAAATGATTATGAAAAAGTATTTATTATTTACTATGTTTATCTTGGTCGCACTGAATAGTGGCGCACAAGAAGTTGAAACCGTGGATTCCATTGATTTGGAAACGGGTGTTATTTATCCTGCAAATGGTGTGATTGAGGAAACTCCAGATACTATCCCTGTTGATTCTATTTTCAAGCCATCTGTTACCCAAGTCCCTTTGGATTCTTGCGACAGCCTGATGGTAAGGAATCCTAATGACCGATATGGCGTTGTATGGAAAAACGGGAAATGTGGTATCTATGACATATCCAAGTGGGAGAATGTGACAAATATCGAGTACAAGGAACTGTGGTTCTCGTTTAGAAGAGAGATGGAAGGCGAATACTATACTTATTTCGGATGGGACGAAGTGGACAAGAGGGGTGTTATTGGTGTTGCGGAAGTCAACAATACTTTTGTTGCCATCAGTTTTACTAAGAATGAAGAAAGAGGAAAGGAGTGTGAACAATGAAAACGTTACGAAAGATATTTTATGTGTTCGATATGGTGTTGCTCGGACTGCTATTCTTCTCCATCGGGCATACCATGTTTCGAGAAAACATCATCATTGACACCATGCTTGATGTCGCTTTGGTGCTTCGTATCATCATACTTTTTTTGCTCTACCGCTACGAGAAGATGGCGATGTGGCCGATATTGGCATTTATCGTTCTGTTTGGAATCGTAATCTATTCAGATGCGTTCTACTATACTGTCCTGAATATGGGGCAATTCCTGTCCGTCGTTTCAAATCCTACCCCAACTACTTTGGATGAATACTTGGTTTCGTCATGGAATGCCGTAGGTATGGCATTTATGCGTGGTATCATCTATGGGATATGGTTGACACCCATCGTTGTGTATGTCATTCAGACGGCATGCAAACAGACAAAGAGCAATGGCTATCCTTGGTACTATTTCATTGGCGGTATCATGTTTAAGGATAAGGTAGCAATGACTTATCTTCGTATGGCGGCTATGCTTGCCATTGCCTATTTCATTGGCTACGAAATGCAGGAGCACTTGTCATTCTTCGCATTATTCTCTCTTTCCATTGCCTGCTATTATTATTGGAACAAGCAAATTAGTCGGAAACCATATTGGCTTGAATATGTAGTTCTTTTTGCTGGTCTGTACATATTCGATAAGGCTCAGTACCAGGTCGATAATAAGCGCATTTTGTATTTGGTAGCAAGTGCTGTCGTCATCTTTGCGGTCTGTTGTTGGATGGCCTACAAATCGAGAAATGTCATAGTCCCGGCCTTGGCTTTTGTTATGGCTGCTTTCCTGCTTCCAACGGTGTCTTTGGGCTACAATGTCTATCAGGGCATTGAAGGAGCAAGGTCTATTAACTATACTAACGTAGGATTGAGCAACAATAAGGGCTATATGTATATCAAGCGGAGTGAGACGATCAACGGTAAGGAGGTACGACTCGTTGGAGTACGTAACCGCTATCGCATAACCATTCCTTGTGAATATGCATTTGTTTATCCAACAAAAATGTTCAGTCCATTTGCAAACTGTGTCAAATGTACCGGCGAGAAGCGGGATTCCGTTATAAGAAGCGTAGAAGAAGGTTATATATTGGAATAATTCTCCATGGTGATATTTGGTACACTCTTTAGTCAAATTTTGTTATGTAAACTGACTTTTGCATAGTCCTTGTAATCTATGTGCAACTAATGCTGCCGTATATTCCCCCGTCCGTAGCTATTGTTAGCAGCGGACGCTGTCGTTATTATCCTCTCCTGTTTACAATGAGAAAGATAGGGCCATATTTCCTTAACAATACTTTTTGTGCCCATTCGTTTTTGGGGCAAATAATGTCAAATCTCCATCAAATGAAATTGTCTTTTTTCTAAGGGGTATCTTTTGATGGAACAGCGGAACATAGTTCCAAATGGGGTTAACATATTGAATCGCAGTGGATTGTGCTGTTCCAGACTCTGGAACAAGATAGATGATTACGGAACAAACCTCGCTATTCAGTTCTATTTTGTTTCATTTTGTTCCATGATTCGGAACAAGGTAAATATCTGATAATAAGTAAGATAATATTGTTTTAACTTGTTCTATAGAAATACACCCCCTTATTTTTTTAAAAAATAGTTTTCGCAATAAAAAAGGGTCACCGGCGGCAACCCTATAATCTCTTATAATCTGATTATATTACAATCATTTATTATCAAACACATCTTGCTGTATCACTCCGTCTTCCTCATCCGATGCAGGCTTCGGCATCAGGTCGAGGTCATATATTTCCTGGAGCTTTGCATAATCGAAAGCGAATGCCTGTACCGAGCTTTCCTTTTGTTTGAATTTGCCATCCTTCATGGGCTCTTTGGGGGCATATTTCGCATAACCCTTTTTATCGAAGTCCTTGAATCTCCACTTTTTGCTTCCGAGATAATAGCTCGTATGTTCCATATAGAAGATTAATGATTCCTTTGGTATGAATTTACCACCTATACGGCGACAGGTTTCCTGATACTTCTCTATTATACCACTCTTGCGGATATAGAGCACAGGATGTGGAACGTCATAATCTATTCCCAGGACGTGTCTGGTATAATCCACGTCAAAATGACCTTCTGGAAAAAGTTGATTCTCCGTAAAGAGATACTGCAATGTATTCCAGAAACTTGCCAACTCATCGGTAGTCTTCACAGATACCATCTGCCTCCTTACAGACTGTTTAATAAAGTCCGTGAGGGCATCATGGTCAAAGCCTATATTCAATTCATCTTTGAGAACATTATAAACAGCGAGTAGCACCGACCAGTTCTTGATGATACGGTCTGTCTGCTCAGTATTACGAAGTCCTTCTTGTAATTCTCGCTTAGCATCGGTGAAGGCCTGTTCATATTCGGCTTCCATCTGCGGGCGGTACTTCAACAATTCCAGCGTCAAATGCGTGAAACCACCCTTTCTCATTTCTTCTAACTTGTTGAAGTCTGCTGTTTCTTCTGGGGTGAAATGAGACTTTGAGAATGTCAGGAATATGCAGCGGGAAAATAAAGCCGGATCTTTCGTAGGCATCTCCTGTCCCGTGATGATAACACCTGAATCTACGGCGGTCATTTCTTTATGACCATCCTTATTATTGAGAGACATGCGGGCTCGTCCTATCAGATCCCAAAGACCTTTCAAGAACTCTATTATTTTATCATCAATACTGTTCTTGTATTCATGGAAAGCAACTACAGCATTGGCAGCAGAGCCAACCTCGTCAGACACGGAAGCAAGGGTAGCATTATTGAAGTTAGCACCTCTTTTCTTCGTGAAGAATGCCGCCAGTACATCTGCCAATGCTGTTTTTCCAGTACTCATTGGGCCGAATAAATCCAAAAGAGGGAACCAAGAATAGGCTATAATATCGTGGAATATCGAGGCCAAAAGGAAAATGAAAGCAATCTGGCCGTTCTCACCGAACACCTTAGTTATTTGGTCTGTCACTGCACGGAGCGTCACCGTTGAACCTTCCTTGTGAATGAAATTATGTTCAAACTGATATATCTTACGCTCGTTACGGTATATCATGGAATGAGCTGGCAGATAATAATTCCCCTTTTTCTCCAGCCTGACGATACCATATTCGTCAGCTTCATGCCATTCCGTTCCTTCATAAATGCCGTTACCAAATGCAAAGAAGCCTTTCTGCTGCCATCCCAGCTGCCTAATTAGAAAAGCTGTATCCATGTGGGCAAAGAGATAACCCCTTATTCTTTGAAGATCATCTTTCCTTCCTATCCAATTATAGTTACCTCGCTCACCCACTTTTGCCTCAAACCGTTCATTCTTAGTAAGATCCTCTGAGGTCAGCTCAATAATAGTCTTCTCGTGTTCAGTGTTCTCTATTGTGAAGATGCGTCGCGATAGAGTAGAATCAAGCACATGAAACAGTGGAGTCAGTGTAAAGTTAGACAGGGCGCGTATGCCTTTGTCATCTTCGATGACGTAGCAGCCATTCCTGATTTTAAAGCCAAAGTCCTCAGGATTACTCCCGCTGGACGTGGTAACCGTCTTCCTCTTGGATACCTTATCGTTACTGGTTTGCGCCTTAATGGCATCACTCCATGTCTTGACACTCCCGTCTGTGTACTTCTTCAGCTGTGCCTTGTAAAACTGTACCCGTGTAGCATCGTAAAAGGAAGAGAGAACGTTGGCTATCGTATGCACTGCTGCGGCCTTCTCTTCTATGGTTTTGCTACCGCTGAAAAGTTTATCAGCGCACCATAGTATAAAGTCCTGCTCCGGTAAGCTGTCAAATATTTCCTTATTGATGAAATATGAATCGGCATCCTGTTTTTCATCGGTAGCAGGTATCTCCTTGACATACACAGCCAGTCCCTTTTCGAGTGCCAATCTCCCAGCATCAGTAACAACCTTGATGCCATGAGGTAGTTTCTCGCCCGGCTTAAGGACGTCAGAGTCAGGTATAAAGCATACCTTAGTGGCAACCTCATTCAATGTCTTAAAATGGTTTACATTCCATGCAGAGCCAAGACAGGCGACGGTATTCTGTACACCGATTGACTGTAGTTGCATATAGTCTGGAGCTCCTTCAACGAGATAGACCATCTGTGTACGATAGATTTCCTTCCATGCGGTATCAATGCCAAACAGCACGACTCCTTTATGGAAGATGTCGCTGTCAGCGTTATTGAGGTACTTAGGGTTACTGCCGTCGAAATTTCGACACGTGAAGCCGATAACTCTTCCGAAACGGTCGCGGATGCTGAAGGTTATACGTTCACGTAACAGGTCGTTGCCGTTTCGGTCGCAAAGTCCCAGCTCGTTCAGCATGTCCTGAGTGATACCCAGTTTGTCGAGGTTCCGCGAGTAGCCTGGTGCATAGCCGATGCGGATAAGGTCGCAACACTCTTTACCCCATCTCCCATAGGCATACTGCTGAGCCTTCTCGCTCTTCAAGAACTCTTTATGATAGTAGTCCTCTACAATAGCCATGTTGGCGAACAAGCTATCTCGCTTCTTCATCAGTGCCTCTTGTTCTTCAGACATTTCACACTCTTGAACATCTATACTATACTTCTTTGCCAGCCAACGCAATGCCTCTGGGTAGGTCATATTTTCGTGTTTCATCAGGAAGGTAACGGCATTGCCACCCTCGCCACAAACAAAACACTTGAAGATTTGGCGTGATGGTGAAACATACAGTGATGGAGTGTGGTCCTGATGGAACGGACATAATCCCCTGTAGTTCACTCCTGCCTTTTTCAACTCAATGAACTCGCTGACAACCTCAACGATTTCTGCGGCATCGAAGATCTTCTCTATTGTTTCTTCTGTTATATGCATATTTTCTAAAATAATAAAGAATATTACTTTGCATACTCTTTAAATAATGCGTCTTTGAAAAAGAGCAAACGTCCCTGGTTGTTGGAGCCATTTTTGATATGAGGATATTTTTCTTTTATCCTCCGCATATGTTTATCTGACACTCCTAACATACATGCAGCTTCATGTACTGTCACCATCTCTTTAGACGGCTCCTCGTCCTCCTTCATCTTTCGGAGGATAATCTTAGCCGTTCTTTGAGCTATCATCTCAATCTGTTTCTCACTGAGTTGTATATCCATTACGCAGTCGTTTTTTTCTGGCGGCAAAGTAACAGAAAAACGCCCAAAAATGCCTCCTTGAAAAAAAATAAGTCGTATATTAACAATTTTACGACTTGATTTTGCATAAAATTACGAGAATACCGAATATTTTCCGCATATCGCATAAATATCCTTTTATGGTATTCTAAAAACAGATTATTATATGTCGAAACTGTTTCATCGTATATTTGAGGTTCTTCATAGGAACACCTACATCACAGCATTCCTATAAAGAACCATATTACTAATAATGTACGCGCGTCAGATTTTGCCATCACAGCCTGCCATCGCATTAACGACGGATTCGTCAAGTAACTTTGCATAGACTTTCTCTGTGATACGCGTTGAAGAGTGACCGCATATCTTGGCGACAATTCTCATATCTAATCCTCCTTGATTAAGAAGTAATGTTGCCCCTGTGTGTCTTGCCCAGTGGCTGCTCAGTGGCTTGTCTATACCTGCAGCCTGCGCTACCACCTTTAGATACTCATTGTATTTGACGTTGCTTATGAGTGGCAGTTTGTTGTTATATTTGGTGAGAATGGTAAGTGCAGGAGAGAGTAGAGGAATTGTAAATGTTTCCTTGGTCTTATTACGCTTGCCAACATATACTTTCATCCCCTTAACTTCTTGTATCTTTGATGCATCGAAATCAGATAAATCCGTATAGGCCATACAGGTATAGGTTTGGAATACGAATAAGTCACGAACACGTTCGAGACTTTCAGTACTCATCCGCATGCTACGAATCTTCTCAAACTCCTCCGGTGAAAGATATTTACCGATGCCTGTCCTTGACTTCTCCTTCTCTATCTGCACCCACTTGTAAGGGTTCTTAGTCATCAGTCCTTCGTTAACAGCATCGAGAATGAAAGAGTTGAGAAAACGGTGATAGTTCTGCCATTTGGAGTAGGGTTTGAACCCCTTGGCAGCCAGGTAACGGTCGAAATCGATAATCTTCTCCTCAGTAATGTCATCCCAATCTTCTATCTCACCCCACTCAATGAATTTCTTCATGAATCGCTCATAACGCTTCCTACTGTCATCGGATTTGTTATAGCTTCGAATTTCAGCACGTTTCTGGCAGAACTCAATAAATGACACTCCACCTGAATGTTGACGTTTCAGCCTGTCTGGTATAGAATAGATGTCGATATTGCCCTCGTCCATCATCTCCAGAACGACCTTCCTCACATCTACCAGAATCTTTTCAAGTATCTGGTTCAATTGGATGGCATCAGCACGATTGACTATCGTACCGTTGTGCCAGTGTTTCGGCAACAGGAAGATTCCCGTTGTCATATACTTCTGTTTGCGCTCATAGGTAATTCTGAGCTCTACTACTGCCTCTTTTTTAGAGGTTGCTTTCTTGTACCTGTTCCAGACGTACTCCAAAAGCGGTGTCTTAATAGCCATTTCTTAAAAATGTATTATACTTTGAAATTAAGTTCTGAGGGGTCTAATACATGCTCTAATACATTTGCAGGTCATGATGGGTCATGATGGGCCATTTTGTGGCATTGCAATTTTGGGATGTCCTTCCCTCTATTAGGGTTAGTTTCAAGCACTTAGACCTAATAAGGTGTTGACAATCAGGCACTAAAAAAGGGAACCGATTGGGTTCCCTTTAACGTTACTTGCGGAGAGTGAGGCTCCTTTGGCGGAAGGTGAGGGATTCAAACCCCCGATACCCGAAAGGGGTATACCGGATTTCGAGTCCAGCGCGATCGATCACTCTGCCAACCTTCCTTTTATAAGTACAAACAATTACAACCCTCTCTCGGATTGCGGATGCAAAGGTAATACAAATTCCTGATTCCACCAAAGGAATTGCGGGAAAGTTGCAAAAATTATTCGAAAGAAAGCTTCTGGAGGCGGTTACGAAGTTGTTCGGCTTCGGATTTTCGGATGCTGAGGCGGATTTCGCAGGTGTTGTCGTAGGTCTGTGAGACGATGCGAGGCTGCATGTCCTTCACGATGCGCATCACGTCGTTCATCATAGGGTAGGGGAAGTTGTAGGTGATGATTTCCTCTACTTGGCGGGTCTCGATTTCTGAGTGTGCGATGGCATCAGCGGCAGCCTCGCGATAGGCCACGATAAGTCCGGATGTGCCGAGGTTTACACCGCCGTAGTAACGCACGACGACGATGAGGATGTCTGTGAGTTCGTTGGAGTTGATTTGTCCGAGGATGGGTTTGCCAGCGGTGGATGAAGGCTCGCCGTCATCGTTGGCACGGAACTCCGTTCGCTCAGAGCCGAGCATGTAGGCGTAGCAGACGTGACGGGCATCGAAGTATTTCTTGCGGTAACGGGCAAGGATGTCTTTGATTTCCTCGACGGTAGACACATGATGAGCGAAGGCGAGGAACTTGCTACGCTTGTCGGTGTAGTAGCCCTCGCCTCCGTTCAATGAAATGGTTTTATACTCGTCAGTCACACGAATGATTTTTAGAAACGAATATGAATAATGTGAATAATTCTGTTCACGAATTTGAATAATAATTTTTTCTTATTAAATCATATTATTCGTTTTTATTCGTGGGTTAAATTATTCATATTATTCACATTCGTTTCATATCAATTAGTTGTTATACTCCTGCCAGGACTTGATCTTCACATCCTCGAGGTTCATGGCGGTGAAGGCCTCGATGAAGGCTTTGGCCAGACGGACGTTGGTCATCAAGGGGATGTTGTGATCGATGGCCCCACGGCGGATCTTGTAACCGTTGGTCAACTCACGTGAAGAATGGTTCTTGGGCACGTTGATTACCAAGCCGACCTTGTGCTGCGAGATGAGATCCATCACGTTGTTCTCTCCGTCCTCGTCAGGCCAAGCCACAGCCGTTGCCTTCACGCCGTTGTCGTTGAAGAACTTGGCAGTACCTGCGGTGGCATAGATGGTATAGCCCTTCTTGGCCAGCTGCTGAGCGGGCTCAAGCAGACTCACCTTACCCTTGGCACCACCGGAAGAAATCAGCACGGCATCCTTCGGAATCGAATATCCCGTGGCAATCAGCGAGTTGAGCATAGCCTCGTTGAGGTCGTCACCCAAGCAGCCTACCTCACCCGTAGAGCTCATATCTACACCAAGCACAGGATCGGCATTCTGCAGACGTGCGAACGAGAACTGCGAGGCCTTCACACCGATGCGATCGATGTCAAACTCGCTGCGCTCCGGCTTCTGATAAGGTGCGTCGAGCATGATCTTCGTAGCCGTCTCGATGAAGTTGCGCTTCAGGATCTTCGATACGAAGGGGAACGAACGCGAGGCACGCAGGTTACACTCGATGACCTTCACCTCACGGTTCTTGGCGAGGAACTGGATATTGAACGGACCGCTGATGTTCAGTTCGGCAGCGATCTTGCGGGAAATCTTCTTAATCTGACGGATGGTCGAGAAGTAGATGTGCTGTGCAGGGAACACCATCGTAGCGTCGCCTGAGTGCACACCGGCATACTCGACGTGCTCGGAGATGGCATACTCGATCACCTCACCCTTATCGGCCACGGCGTCAAACTCAATCTCCTTCGTCTCAGTCATGAACTTAGATACCACCACGGGGAACTCCTTCGATACCTCCGTAGCCATATTGAGGAAGCGATGCAGCTCTTCTTCATCGTAGCAGACGTTCATTGCAGCGCCTGAGAGCACATACGAAGGACGCACAAGCACGGGATAGCCCACCTTAGCCACAAACTCCTTCACATCGTCGAACGAGGTGAGCGCCTGCCAAGAAGGCTGGTCGATGCCCAGCTTGTCGAGCATGGCAGAGAACTTGTCGCGGTTCTCGGCACGGTCAATATCCACAGGCGACGTACCCAATACGGGCACACCTTGACGATAGAGCTTCATGGCGAGGTTGTTAGGAATCTGACCACCCACGGAGACAATCACACCACGGGGCTGTTCGAGGTCAATCACATCGAGCACGCGCTCTAGTGAGAGCTCATCGAAGTACAGACGGTCGCACATATCGTAGTCCGTAGAAACGGTCTCAGGGTTGTAGTTGATCATGATCGACTTGTAACCCAGTTTGCGGGCAGTGTTGATGGCGTTCACAGAGCACCAGTCGAACTCCACGCTGGAACCGATACGGTAGGCACCTGAACCGAGCACCACTACAGACTTCTCATGAGCGTAGTAGTTGACGTCGTGTGCAGGCACATATTGCTCACCCTTGGGATTGCCGAACGCGGGCGTGTGCGTGTATGTGAAATAAAGGTAGTTGGTCAGTTCGGGATGCTCTGAGGCTACCGTGGGGATGCGCTTCACGCTCGGCACGATACCCTTCTGCTGACGATACTTGCGCACCTCCAGATTCTCCTTTTCCATATTGCCGCCCTGAGGCTTCAGCACGAAGCGGGCAATCTGGAAGTCTGAGAATCCGCAGCGCTTCACCTCCAGCAGCAGCTCGTCGGGCAGAGACTCCAGCGAGTCATATTTCATCAGCTCGTGCTTCAGGTCAACGATATGCTTCAGGCGCTCCAGGAACCACACGTCGATCTTCGTCAGCTCCTCGATGCGCTCGATGGTGTAACCCTCCTCGAGAGCCTGTGCGATGGCAAAGATACGGAGGTCAGTAGGATTAGCCAGCTCCTCGTCGAGGTTGTCGAACTTCGTGTGGTCGTTGCCCACGAAGCCGTGCATGCCCTGTCCGATCATACGCAGACCCTTCTGAATCATCTCCTCGAACGAACGGCCGATACTCATAATCTCACCCACGGCCTTCATCGATGAACCGATCTGGCGCGAGACACCCACGAACTTCGTCAAGTCCCAACGGGGAATCTTACAGATCATATAGTCGAGGCTCGGAGCGACGTATGCACTCGATGTCGTGCCCATCTCACCAATCTGATCCAGCGTGTATCCGAGGGCGATCTTGGCGGCGACAAAGGCGAGGGGATAGCCGGTGGCCTTCGATGCCAGTGCCGAGGATCGGCTGAGGCGGGCGTTGATTTCAATGATACGGTAGTCGTTGGTTTCGGCGTTGAATGCGAACTGAATATTACACTCACCGACGATGCCCAGATGCTTCACGCACTTGATGGTCAGCTCTTGCAGCATCTTCACCTGATCCTCACGCAGCGAACATGTGGGAGCCACCACAATCGACTCTCCGGTGTGGATGCCGAGCGGATCGAAGTTCTCCATCGAGGCCACCGTGAAGCAGCGGTCGTTAGAGTCTCTGATGCACTCGAACTCAATCTCCTTCCAGCCTTTAAGGCTCTCCTCCACAAGGATCTGCGGGGCGAAGGTGAAGGCAGACTCTGCTATCTCAATGAACTTCTTCTTGTCGGGGCAGATGCCTGATCCGAGACCGCCGAGGGCGTAGGCTGAGCGGATCATGATGGGGAAGCCAATCTCGTGGGCAGCCTTCAGCGCATCTTCCATCGACTCTACGGCGTGAGAGACGGGCACCTTCAGGTCAACCTCGGCCAGCTTCTTCACAAAGAGGTCGCGATCCTCAGTGTTCATGATGGCTTCCACGCTCGTACCTAATACTTCTACGCCGTATTCCTTCAGCGTACCGTTCTGATAGAGCTCCGTGCCGCAGTTCAGGGCTGTCTGGCCGCCGAATGCCAGCAGAATGCCGTCGGGGCGCTCCTTCTTGATGATTTCAGTGACGAAGTGTGCATTCACCGGCTGGAAATACACCTTGTCTGCAATACCTTCACTGGTCTGGATAGTGGCGATGTTTGGGTTAACGAGAACGCTCTTGATTCCCTCCTCGCGGAGTGCTTTCAATGCTTGTGAACCAGAGTAGTCAAACTCTCCTGCTTGTCCGATTTTCAAGGCACCCGATCCGAGTACCAACACCTTTTTCAGTTCTTTTTTCATTTTGTTTGGGTTGATTTTGTATCCTTGTTCTTAAATCGCGTGCAAAGATACAACGATTTTCGGAAACCACCAAATTTTCATGCCGCTGTAATGTTAAAATATGCACGTTTTTTGATTCCTCAGGCCGTGAATTTATGCAAACAGCATATTTATGCAGTTTTCGCCCCTTAAAATGCAAATATGCATCAGGATATGCACAAAACTATGCATGACTTTACAGTTTTCAAACTCCGGCTTTCAAGTCTTCGGACTCGTGCTTTACAGGCTTCAGACACATTGTCGAAGTGGTTGTGACTTTGACTTTGTTACATTAAGCACCTTACCATAATATTCAAGCATTCGTCCCATCGTCCCATTAAGCACTCTCGCATATTCGGCATCATCTATTTCTAGTATAATATAAATTATATAATATATATATTATCTAATTCTAATATATATACCATTTACCTATTATAAACAACCTTAATGTCACAAAGTCATAAGTCACAAAGTCATTTTCACGATGGCACGTTGGCACGATGGTGTTTGCTTATGTTACGGTGATACGGTGATACGGCGAGCTGTCTTTGAAAAATTTATTTTATCTTTTTTCTCAAAATCTTCCTTAGTTTCAAAAATATTTTGTAATTTTGCAGATGCATAACTAAAGACGAGAATATGGACTACGATTATACAGATTCGCTATACCCCCAGTTCATCAAGTTCGAGTTCGAGAATGGCGAGTTGTTGAGGCTTAAGCTGTATGAGCATTTGAAGGTGGGATGAGTAACACGTAATAATGATACAAAGATAGAATACAGAACAGATGATAAAATCAAACGATAAAGTCGTTGTAAAGATTGACTATTTGCCAAGTGTCAACTATTCAATGATGAATAGTGGGATAGATGTTTGTAATTCGCTCGTTTTGGAGAATAGCGATGACAAAGACTTGTGTGATTTGTCTGTTGAAATCAATGGCCAATACCTCAAAGATAGTAGTTGCAGGTTTGAACTGTTGAAAAAAGGACAGTCTGTACAAGTTACAACTATTAAAATTGAGCCGAATATTTCCGTTCTCAGTGAAATTACAGAAGCTGTGAAGTCCTCATTCCATTTTGTCGTTAAAAGTATGAATGATGCCATTTTTGAGCAGGATTATCCTATCACGCTTCTATCATACGAGGAATGGGCAGGCAGCAATGTGATGCCTGAACACATAGCCGCTTTTGTTGTTCCCAACAATCCGCTTCTGCCAAAAATCAAACTATCTGCTGCCAAGTTCTTAGAGAAATGGACTGTTTCTGCTGCTTTTGATGAGTACCAGACCCAAGATAGAAACAGGGTACGTGTTCAGGTTGCAGCCATCTATGAAGCCTTGCGTTCTGAAGGTATCATCTACTCTGCTCCACCTGCCAGTTTTGAACAGACAGGACAGCGCATCCGGTTGGCCGATAAGGTGCTGATGGATAAAATGGGAACTTGTTTGGATACAAGTCTGTTGATAGCATCGTGCCTTGAAGAAATCGGTATATATCCTATTATCCTGATGCTAAAAGATCATGCAATGGTTGGTGCCTGGCTTACTCCGAATGTGTTTCCTCAGATGGTATGCGATGATGCCAGCTACCTGCTGAAGGAAACGGCTGACGGCAACAACAATCTGGTTCTGCTGGAGTCGACAGCTATCACATCATCTGAGACTGTGAGTTTTGAGGATGCTGTCAAGAGTGCCATGCAGAAAATGAAAGATGACAGTCAGTTCCTCTATTTTGTGGATATTCACCGTTGTAGACTTGGCAACATCAGACCTTTGCCACAGCGTATTGAGAAAGATGGCAAATGGTCTTTTGCCAATGAGGGCATTGAACATCAGAATGCCACGGAAGCCATCAAAAACTTCAGTCATTATGACCTGCGACTAGAAGATACAGGTAAACCGACCACCAAACAGATGATTTGGGAACGCAAACTCCTGGATTTCTCACTGCGGAACAACCTGCTGAATACAAGGCTCGGCAGGAAGGTGATACCTTTTATCTCCTTCGAGATAGAGCATTTGGAAGACCATCTTCAGGCTGGTGAAGACTATAGCATCACGCCATCGCCAGGAAAGAAACTTGAACCCAATGCCGAAGGTATGTATGATTCCAGCCAGCAGGCGACAGAATATCAGACATACGTTTCAGAGCTGATACGCAGTCATAAAATAGCATCTTATCTGACAGAGACGGAATTGCAGAACGCCCTGAAACACATCTACAGAACAGCCCGTACTTCGCAGGAGGAGAATGGTGCCAATAGTCTGTTCCTGGCATTAGGAATGCTCAAATGGTATGAGACATCAAAGAGTGAGCAGCCCCGCTATGCACCAATTCTTCTGCTACCAGTAGACATTGTGCGTAGGAGCGGTAACAACTATATTATCCGTAAGCGTGATGAGGACATCATCCTCAATATTACCTTGGTTGAACTGTTGAAGCAGAATTTCAGAATCAATCTGGATGTACTGAAGGAATTGCCGAAGGATGAGAGCGGTGTGGACGTAAAACTGATATTCACCTATTTCCGCAGGGCCATCATCGAACAGAAGAAGTGGGATGTCATAGAAGAGTCGATGTTAGGCTTGTTCTCCTTCAACAAATTCGTGATGTGGAATGATATCCATACGAATGCTGACAAGCTGAAGGAAAACGTAGTGGTGGCCTCGCTGATTGACAAACAGGACAAGCAGGAAGTGGCTGAAAATGCAGTGGATGCGAGGAATATCGATAAGGAAAATGCGCCGATGGACTTTGCTATTCCCCTTGATGTGGACTCTTCGCAGATGGAGGCCATCGTGGAGTCAGGACATGGCAGGAGTTTTATCCTACATGGTCCTCCAGGAACAGGTAAGTCGCAGACCATCACGAACATGATCGCCAATGCGCTGTATCAAGGCAAAAGGGTTCTGTTTGTGGCAGAGAAGATGGCAGCATTGTCTGTGGTGCAGTCAAGACTGGAGAAAATTAACCTGGCTCCATTCTGTCTGGAACTGCATTCCAACAAGGCCACCAAGAAGCATTTCCTCGAACAGATGGACGAGGTTTTGAAAGTGACCAAGATAAAATCGCCAGAGGAGTACGCCCAACGTTCGGAAGGACTTTTCAATGAACGCAAGGAACTTATCAGTTATATGGAGGCCCTTCACCATAAGCAATCGAGCGGTCTGAGCCTGTATGACTGTATTTCAGAACACCTTGCCATCAAGGGAAACGAAATAAGCGATCTGCTTCCACCAAAGGAGCAGATGACGGCCGACTATATCGCCCGATGCAGGGAGCAGGTAGAACAGATCTATGCCATCCTTGACATTGTGGGACAGCCCAACCTGCATGCACTTTATAAGCTGGAGCCTGTGGATAACAGACAAGAGACATTAGATGCTATTTATGCACTTCTTCAGGAATTCAAGGGACAATATGAAAAGTACACGGGACAGTTGAGTAAGCTGAATACCACCGTCTCTCTGAATTTGAAAACCGAGGAGGATCTTCAGTGGCTGAAAATGGTCGCCAGCATGATATCGTCTGAGAAAGAGAGGGACGAACTGCAAGAGACCATCTTGTCTACGTATAGCGAAGACATACTGAGAATGGATGTCAATGCCTACAGAAGAGAATGGGAAGAGGTAAAGGGCAAGTGGTTCCTGCCGCGCTATTTTGCCAAGAAGAAATACCTGAAGTCCCTGCAAGTATATGGGCAGGTGTTCGAATCCGGCATTGAGGACATGCTAAAACTCGTCGGGGATTATCAGGACTACAAGAAGACGCTGAAAGTCCAGACAGAAGAATTAACTTCATACGCCCATTCCAACGGGTTCAGTCATCAGGACCGCTACGATACATATATTCAATATCTTGGCAGTCAGACAACTGGCAGAAGACAGGAGTTCCTCTACGATGCGGAATCGCTCACCTCTGTCAATCAGAACTTGGCTAATCTTACGGAAAAACTGAAAGGTTTGACAATTCAGCATAATCCCAAAGATGAGATTGCCAGTCATTTCTCCGGCTGGATTAGCAACTATCAGAAGGTTAAGGATTGGTATCATTGGGTAGACAAGAAACGTGAATTACAACAGATGGGAGTTCAACCTGTAGTTACTCTGATTGAGGAAGGAACCAATCCTGAAGAAGCGATGAACGGATTCCTGAAAGGCATTTACCATGTATTGATAGAAACGGCCATTGACGAGAATGAACAGCTGAGGATGTTCAACGGTCTGAAATTCCGTCAGAAGATTGAAAAGTACAAGCGCGATACAGCCAAGTTCCAGGAACTCAGTAAAGAGGAACTCTACAGCAAACTGGCATCTAGAGTTCCTGCTACATCTGCATCCATTGCTGAAGGGTCGGAGATCAGCATTCTGAAAAGGAACATAGCCAATGGTGGAAGAGGGAACTCTATCCGATCCATTATCGACAACATTCCAACCTTGCTGCCAAGACTATGCCCATGTATGTTGATGAGCCCTATATCAGTGGCGCAGTATATCGACCTGAATGCAGAGAAGTTCGACTTGGTTATCTTCGACGAGGCCTCTCAGATGCCAACTTGTGAAGCCGTTGGAGCTATTGCCCGCGGTAAGGCCGTGATTGTTGTTGGCGACAGTAAGCAGATGCCGCCTACCAGTTTCTTCTCTTCTAACCAAGTGGACGAGGAAGAAGCAGATATCGACGATATGGAGAGCATACTCGACGACTGCATCACACTTTCACTTTGCGAACATCAGTTGAATTGGCACTATCGCAGCAAGCACGAAAGCTTGATAGCATTCAGCAATTCTCAGTATTATGACAACAATCTGCTGACATTCCCGTCTATTGATGACCATGTGGCAAAAGTGACGCTGGTTCCTGTGAGCGGCGTCTATGACAAAGGCCGAACTAGGAGTAATCCTGATGAATCGAAGGCGATTGTCAGTGAAATCATACGAAGACTGTCTGATGCGGAACTTCAGAAATATAGTATAGGTGTTGTCGCATTTAGCAAGGTTCAGGGTGATCTGATTGAGGACGATTTGCTTGAAGCACTTGATAAGAATCCACAGCTCAAGGAGATTGCCATGAACGGTAAGGAGCCTATCTTCGTCAAGAACTTGGAGAACGTTCAGGGTGATGAGCGTGACGTGATACTCTTTTCTATTGGCTATGGTGCAGACAAGAACGGAAAAGTATCCATGAACTTCGGCCCGTTAAATAATGCTGGTGGTGAGCGACGGTTGAATGTGGCAGTATCCAGAGCCAGATATGAGATGATGGTCTTCTCTACTCTGAAGTCAAGCCAGATAGACTTGAAACGATCCAATGCAAAGGGCGTAGAAGGTCTGAAAGGTTTCCTTGAATTTGCAGAAACAGGCAAACTCCCGTTTGTCTCTGGCACTACTCACAATTATAGCACCAACGTCATGGTGGAACAAATCTGTGATGCATTAGCACGCAAGGGATATATCACAGAATCATTCGTGGGCAGGTCGAACTTCAAGGTTGACATTGCAGTATCTACCCGCGAACACCCGGAGAAATTTATCCTTGGCATATTCTGTGATGGTAGAACCTACTTTGAGACAAAGACTACCAGAGACCGAGAAATCGTTCAGCCTGGTGTTTTGCGCATGCTTAACTGGAGAGTCATGAGAGTGTATTCTATCGATTGGTATGAGAACCGCGAAAGAGCATTGGATCAAATACTGCAGGAACTGAAATCGGCAGAATCAGGGGAAACACAAGATGAACTGACAGAAGATACAGCCTCTTATGTCTTTGATGCTGATAAGATAAAGGAATCAGGAATTTCAGACCATGTTGTCAGAAACAAAGCATTGAGACCATATAATGAATGTGGAATTGAGACAAGGAATGTCGATAAGGATTCTTTCAATCCATACGACGAAAAGTATACAAGGATTATTAAAAGTATCCTGAAAGACGAGCAGCCTGCTACTGAGGGCTATCTTTGCAAGCGCCTGGCCAAAGTTATTGGCTTTGGTCACGCAGGAGTAAATGTTCAGAGAGCAGTCTCTTTTGCTATGTCAAGGTTATACCAAGACCCACTTTCTATTGATGGCATATTTAGTTTTTGGCTGGATGAGAAAAGTGCCAATGACTATAAATACTATAGGGCTCCTTCGCCACGAAGCATTACAGAGATACCCACAATAGAAATTGTGAATGCTATTAAAGAGGTTATCAATGAGGAGTTCTCTTTGCCAAAGGATAAGATTCCAACGATTGCTGCAAGGAAGCTTGGTTTCTCAAGTGCAGGTGCCAAAATTTGCGATGTCATCAATAAGACCATAGGTTTACTCGAAAAAAACTCAACTGTGGTTATTACGAATGGCTCAGTTTCATTATTAGACGAATTGTAACGGGAACAAAATGGGATTTACGGTTCACGCTCTGCCCGTTGAGCAACCTTCACGGTAAAAAATTGAAGAGAATTCGAAAACTTTGCGCAGTGGGGACTGGAGCGTTGTGTACATTCCTGTTCTCGTGTGAGAACAAAAGCGAGCAAGATTATTCGCCTATGTTGATCGGTGTAAAGGTAGTCACAAATTGGCAAATTTCCAAATTATTGTCGATTTGTGAATTCGTGCTAAATGAAAATAATGGTCGATTTTTGTTATTTATCGCGGAAAATGACTAAATTTGCACGCGATATGAAACGAATAGGAGTCTGTATAGCACTGGCTGCGATACTGATGGCGACTGCGTGTAAGCGCGACGGGGCAGGTGAGGCTACGGTCAGCACCACCCAGAATCATGTGGAAACACGCAGCGATACGCTGGTATACAAGGTCATGGGTGCGCCTACGACCGAATTGCGGTTGGCTGGGATCGACAGCCTGGAAGCGGCTGGTGCTATTACTCCCTTGCGTGCTGACTACCTGCGCGGCGATGTATATTATAAACTGGATCAACCGCGATTTGAGGAGTATTACTACAAGCGCGCCCTGGAACGCAAAGTGACCGGCAACGATGATCGTGACATCAGGTTTACCGCTGCTGCAGCACGGCAAGTCGGAAGAGGAGGCAGCGCAATCGTACAGCAGATTCCTCGACACCAAGTTTGGCAAGAGCCTTGACGGGCTTTTCGATGCTACCGACTACCTGATGCCTGCCCGCCGCTACAACGAGGCTGCCGATAACCTTATGCTGCTCGATAGCATGCAAAATCATGTAGAGCAGCATCGTGCAGGTGCTGAGCCAAACGACGACCTCACGATGATGTGTCTGAATCTGAAACTGTAATGATACTGTGTTTACAATAAGAAAAGAGGTGGAGACTTAGCGGTCCCACCTCTTTTGATATTGTATGGAGTGGGGGATAATCCCCCACAACACGCTCAGAGAATTACTCGTTGCTCCAGTCCTCAGCAGCCTTGCGGATGTAAGACTGATAACGGATCTTGGCCATCTTCTGTGCCTCAGCGAACAGCTCCTCAGCCTCGTTAGGATAAGCCTTCTTAACTGACAGGTAACGAACCTCACCGAGCAGGAAGTCGTGGAAGTTCTCCCAGTTGGGCTCCTTAGAGTCGAGAGAGAACGGATTCTTGCCTTCCTCAGCCAGAGCGGGGTTGTAACGCCACAGGTGCCAGTAACC
>JAEEGK010003214.1_pt1 | contig 40829 bp, 39 predicted proteins | sample 8958771 | NCBI WGS metagenome assembly JAEEGK01 (sample SAMN16246547, study PRJNA631951) | gut metagenome | biome: gut microbiome; feature: rumen; material: SC-attached | host: Bos | place: Iran: Karaj | collected 2018-10
CTCAATCAACAGCTGATGCACACATTTTATCAAACGTATTTGAATCGAACATAATACGCATACTCTCACCTTTTCAAAACGCATAATAAACTTTTAAAAATATTATACTTGTTTTTGTTTTTTGCACAATGTCTTTTATGGGACAGCAAGAAGTTTTGTTGCTTTTTTCGATGAACGGGCGAAACAAAAAGCCCTGCCGGAACATTCCGGCAGGGCTTTTTTACGGGAAAGCTAATTGACGTCCGGGTTTTCCAGGAACATCACAAAGTCCGAAAGACCGCGGATATTGTGGTGTTCCGTTCCGTCGAAGTTGATCATCGAAAGCTCCCTGCCCAGGAAGTCGAGCGAGGTGGAGTGCCCGCCGTCAAAGTTATAGGCGAGTCTTGCGCCGTAAGTCACCATCGTATTTGCCGTCGTATAATACGAATACTGATTTCCGCGGTCCCGCAGCGAAACGACTGCGAGGTAGTGATAGGGATCGCTGTATCCGAATGCGACGCGCATGGTGATGACGCGGTTCGATTCCGTGTTCTCGATCAGCGATTTGCCGTCCTTCACCAGCAGCGGACCGAAGGAAAAGCTGTCCTTTACGCCCTGCTCCAGAAGCGTTTTTGCGTCGATCTGTTTTTTGTCGTAGAATTTCAGCGTGCCGTCCGGATGGATCGCCAGCGTCGTGGTCTCCTTGCGGTCGTAATACACGATGCCGTCGCGGATCATGACGCCCTTGCGGTTCGAGGTGAAGCCGATGTAGTCGCCGGTGAATCCGATGACCGCATGCGCCTTCTTCGCCTGGGTCTCCACCATTTCGCTCTTCATATGGATAATGCCGGCAAAGTTCGGCTTCGCATCCGGTTCCGTCACGCGTCCGCCGGGCAGCGCGTTCGCCGTGGCGATCATGTCGACGCGGAACGGCCGTTTTGCTTCGGAATCGTCGATGCAGATCATCGCCGCGCCGTTCGGATCCAGATACAGCCACGGTCCGACGTCGCTGGTTTTGCCTTCAATATATGCGGTTGCGGCCGCGCCTGCGCGCTCGGGCGCATCCGGAACGGGATCGAGCGCCCAGTCCGAAGCAAAGAGCGGCGCGGAGGCAGGCTCGCCCTCGGGAACAAGACACGCGGTCAGCATCGTGCCGTCCATGCGCACGGCGACCGTATGATACGCGCCCGCGTCGATCGCCGCGATCTCGGACCAGTTCGTCACGTCGCATTGCCCCGCCGCATTGTCGCCGCAGGCAACGACGGTGCCGTCCGTTTTCAAACCGACCGTGAAGCATGCGCCGCAGGAGACCGAAACGATATCCGTCCAGCCCGACACATTGCATTGTCCGTACGTGTTGTCGCCGCAGGCGACGACCGTGCCGTTTTCTCTGAGCCCGACCGTGTGCCAGAGCCCAGCGTCGACCGCCACGATTCCGGACCAGCCGTCAACCTTGCATTGATCGAACAGATCGCAGCCGAGCGCGGCGACCGTTCCGTCCGTTTTCAAACCGATCGAATGCCATGCGCCGGCGGCGACGTCCGCGATCTCCGACCACTCGGAAACGTCCAGCTTGCCGAACGCCCTGCTGCCGATGCCGACGACCGTTCCGTTGTCCTTCAGGAGCAGCGCGTGGTTCAGCCCGATCGCCATGCTCTTCACGTCGTTCAGCGACGCAAGCGTCTTTTCGCCGCCGAAGGTTTCGCCGAACGGGATCACCGTCCCATTCTTCAAACCGAAGACCGAGCCGAGACCGGAATACACGCGGTCGACTTTCGTTTCGGGCACGGTGCAGCGTGCGTCGCCCGCATAGCGGATCCTGCCGTTTTCGATCCACGCGGTGTGCCACGCACCGGCGGAAACAACGCCCTGTGCCTCGGTGCGCAGCGATTCCCTGCGCGCGGTCCGCGCTTCGTCCAGCGCCTTTGCCGCAGCGTCGCCGTCCGCGGTGTGCAGCGCATAAAGCGCCGCAATGCCCTCGTCGTAGTTGCTTCCGGTAAAGACGGCGGACGCCTCCTCAAACTGCATCCGCGCCCGGATCGCTTCCGCGCGGGCGGACGCATCCGAATAATCGCCGATCATCAGGAACAGGTCGATCGCGTCGAGCGGCTTGCCCGCCTCGTCCAGCGCCGCCGCCTTGTCGTAAATCTTCCGATAGAACGGATCCGCTTTTTCTTCGGTCATCGGCTGCATCAGTTCGAGCGCGTACGCCGTCTCGCCCGCGTCGATCGCATATTCGATCTCCGCGTTCGTCAATTCATCCAGCTGCAGCTGCAGCGCATCGTACCGGCTTGCGTACTGCGGCTTTCCCTCGAGCGTCTGCATGGCGTCGCGAAGGATCGAGCACGCCTCCTCATACGGCAGATCGCCGCTCTGATCCATCGCGTTTTCGTAGGTGTGATCGAGGACAAGGTCGCCGAGCAGGATCGCGAGCTCGCTCTGCTTTTCCGCAAACAGCGGCTTGCCGTCCAGATCGCGGATCGCGTCCTTCAGCACGGCGCATGCTTCCTCGTACGGCAGCTCTTTCGCCTGCAGCGCGTTCCGGTATGTTTTTTCCGCGGGGAAGTACAGCGCGGCGAACACGACGCCGGCGATCAGGATCAGCGCGACGGGAATGAGGAGCAGAAGAAGTTTTTTGTTGTTCGGCTTTTTTTTCATACGGCCTCCGTTTTCGTCGGATTTGTGACGGGACATTTTTTCTTAATTATACAGTATACCGCATTTTTCGGCATTTGAAAAGACTTTGCAAGCGTTTCGCCGCGGGTTGAACGAAACCGCCCGGTATGGTATACTGAAAAAAACGCCCGGAGGACCGCCCATGAAAAAACGAATCTGCCTGCTGCTTCTCGTCGTGCTGATCCTGCTGATCCCGCACGCCGCAAGCGCGAATTCCGTTGCGCGCGATCCGTGGGAGCTCCGGGTCTATCTGGAAAAGGTGGAGGAGGGCACGACGGTCACGATCCTGGTTGCGGGCGCGGACGGCGTCTTCCGGGAGGCGGAGTCCCGCACGGCGACCGGCAAAAGCGGACAGGACGTCCGGTTCTTCTTCCGCGAGGGCGACGAACGGTTCTGCCTTGTCTGCGTCGCGCCGGACGGGACCGAAACGCGTTCGAACGACGTGGGCATCGTGCTGTACGGGAATTATGCGTATGACGGCGGCAGGAACCTTCTGGAGGATAAAACCGCGTATTATAACACCAAAGCGAACTGCGAAACGGGCTCGGCGATCCTTTCCGTGATCCTGCTGATCTTCTTCGTGCCGGTTGCGATCACGTTCCTTGTCGAATGGCTGACCGCGCTGTGCTTCAAGCTGCGCCCGGTCAGATACGTCTTTGCGATCAACGCGATCACCAACCCCACGCTGAACCTGATGCTGCTGATCGCCGCGGCAATGCTTTCGTCTGCGCGCATCGCTTACTGGATCGTGCTCGCGGTGCTGGAGATTGCGGTCGTGTTCATCGAGTACCGGTATTACGTCAGAAAATACGCGGACGTCCGGCGCGCAAAGCTCCTGCTGTTTTCGATCGCGGCAAACGCGCTGAGCTTGGCGGTCGGCGGGCTTGTGCAGTACTTTTTCCTGTAAAAAGCCCTTGACACAGCGGAAATCATCCGCTATAATAACCGTACCAATGGCGGTGTAACTCAGTTGGCCAGAGTAGTCGGTTCATACCCGACCTGTCATCCGTTCGAATCGGATCGCCGCTACCAATTCTCCAACGGACGTCAATGTGGAAATCACGTTGACGTCTGTTTTTTCTTTGTCCGAGCTGACCTCGATCCGGTCGACGAGCAGATGCACCGCTCGACGGTCCGGCGCGGCGCTGATCGCCTTCAGCCATTCGAGAATCGTGCCCGTCGAATACTCCTCCGGCGGATCGGCGGTCTTCAGGGTCTCGATCTCCGCCTTCAGCGCTTTCATCCGGTTGTTCAGATCCTGAATGATCTCCGGCGCGAACGTCGCCGCGGACAGATTTTTCACCAGATTGTCGTATTCGGTCTGCTTTGCCGCGATCTGCTTTTTCACCACCGCGGTGTAGGTCGCTCGGCAATCCTTCCGGTGATTCCGGTAGGAGCGCAGAAAGTGCGCGATCTTGAGCTGCATTGCGTCGGACAGCAGCTCCTTGAGATAATCCGTCACCGCCTTGACGAGCACCTCCTCGCGCACCGTCGGCGCGCCGCAGTTGGCGCTGCAGGCGTAGTACACATACTTGTCGCCTTTCCGGTTCGGGGCGCGGTGGATGTGCATCTTTGCGCCGCACTTGCAGTAGACCAGCCCGCTGCAGAGATACTCGTTCTGCTTTCTGCCGTTTTGCTTTCTCATGTCCATGATTTTCTGCACCTCATAGAAAGTATTTTTGTCCACGATCGCCGGGATCGCGCCGTCGATCCGGATCGCGCCCGCGGTCTCCAGCCGTGTCTTGCGGTGCCGGCATCCCTCCACCGAATACACATAGATGCCCGCGTACTTCTCGTTTCGCAGGATCTCATAGATCTGCGTGTACTTGATCTCTTTTCCGTTCCTGCCGCGGACGCCCGCTTCCTTCATCTCGCGGATCAGCCCCGTATGCCCTCTGCGGTTCAGCGCCGCGTCGAACATCTTTTTCACATAGATCGCTTCGCTCGGCTCAATCACGAGCTGCTGATTTTCGATCCGATACCCGAAGGGGGCGGGGCCGCCGTTGTGCAGCCCCTTCAACGCAACCTCGCGATGCCCCTTCCGCACCTCTTTGGAGAGGTTTTTGCTGTAATACTCCGACAGCACCCACATCATCTGCTTGGCGAAGTCGCCCTCGATGCTTGCTCCGAAGTTCTGCGCCACCGCGATGATCGGAATCTTTTCCTTTTCCATCATCTTGGACAGCCGGATGTGTTCTTCCAAGGACCGCGCGACGCGGTCATACTTGTGAATCAGCAGAACCTCGAACCGGTGCTGCTTGGCGTCCGCCAGCATCGCCTGATACTGCGCGCGCTGATTGGTCTTTTCCTCCGTGCCGGAGATTGCCTCGTCGGAATAGATCCGGTAAACGTCCATTCCGTTTCCGTTCGCAAATTCCGTACACGCCCGAACCTGCGCCTGTGTGCTCATTTCCGTCTGATTGTCGGAACTGAACCGTGTGTAGATCGCCGCTTTCAAACGGCATCACCTCCTGTCTCTGTGATTATGTTTTCCGTTAAGTCCAATCCGAATTTCCTTGCCAAAAACTCTGCCAGTTCTTTTACGGTCAGCTCTGCGGTTTCAAACGATCGCGTCATACTGCCGCTTCTTTTATCTATCATGTATCGGGCACGCACCGGCACCCGCAGGGTCTCCGTTCCGGTTGTTTCCGTTCGCTTCATAAAATCTCCTTTTTCCGTTCCGTATTGCAATGTCTGTGTGGTTGTGATTCGGTTTGTTACCGTTCATAGTCCAAGTAATCCTTTCTGATTTCGCGCTCCGCAGTCAGATACGGCTTCAGCTGTTCCTCGATCTGCGAGCTTTCCGCGAGGATCCGTTCGCAAAGCCGCCGCTCGTTTTTGAGGGCGCGGATGTCGCGGTTGACCTCTGCAAGTTCAGCATACAGCGTATTCCGCTCCGTGTTGAGGATGTCGATGGAGTGATTTTGTAAAATTTCATGTGCCTCTTTGATTTTTTCCTGCTCCTCAACCGTCAGCGGGAACGCTTCCGTATCCCGATACGCGTACATTGCCGTCATCTGCAGCGCGTCATACAGCGGCTTTTGACGCTTCTTCTTGACGTTCAGGATCGTTCGCTCTTTCGTCAGCGCGGCGATTCTGCCGTCAATCGCGTCGATGCGATCCCAAAGCTGCGCCGCCGTCTCGATCCCGTTATCCGTCAGATACTTCGCCTGCGCTTTCAGCTGTGTAAACCGTTTCAGTTCCTCCGGCGAAACGTAATACTGCGTTTTGACGCCGTCGTTGACAAGCCCGAGGATGTACGTCCACGCGAGGATCAACGCGCGAATGCCCGTGATCTTTCCGCGCGGAAAATGCACCCGCTGCTGCCGCGGCATGATGACCTCAAAGGTCGGATCGCGCATCGCGCGGTCGATATACGCGGCAAGATCGTCCTCTGTCATGGACTGCTGCTTTTGTTTCACGCGGTACGAACGCTCCCCGCCATAGGGAAGGAAGGTCGGGTACTTGCTGCCGTGCCGGACCGTGTACCCGCGATCCTCCATCCGCGCGTAAAAGCTGCCGACGTCCATTGCCAGAGACAGGCATTCCTCCGCGTCCCGGTCGAACAGCTCACGCTGCGTTTTGACGCCGCATTTTTGCATGCGCCACTCGATGTAGGTCAGCGCCTTCCTTTGCGGCTCGTCAACGGTCGAAACGCCGCATTCGCGGCAAAGCCGATCCGAAAGCGTCCGGATCTCGTTGAAATACGTTTGCCGGGACGAATGGTATTTGGTTCCGTCCCGATCGGAAACCGAATTGAAAATGATGTGGTTGTGAATGTGATGCCGGTCGGTATGGGTGCCGACGATCACTTCATAACCGTCGAGATACTCCTCCGCAAAGCGATTCCCGATCTCGTGCGCCAGTTCCGGCGTGAGCTCGTCCGGCTTGAAACTCTGGATCAGATGATACGCCTGCACGCCGTCGGTCTTGCCGTACCGGCGCTTGGTCTCCATCCATGTTTTTGCCGCCGTTTCCCGCTCGCAGCCGATGCAGGAAACGAACACGCGCTCGCTCGTTTTTGCGGGATTGCAGACGTAAGCGATCAGCCGATCGAGCCGCATGCTTTTTGCAAGAATCTTCGTTATCGCCATTTTTGGATCTCCTCCTTGAGGGCGGTCATCAGCGCCTTCGTCCGGTCCCATTTGCTCTTTTCGAGAACGCCTGCGGCGTTCGCCCGATGCGCGATCTGGTTCAGATTGTTTCCGATCCGGTCGACGCTGCGCTGTAGGTCCCGCAATTCCGGCGTCGGCTTTTCGCGGATCTCCGTGCCCGTGATCAGCTTCCGCAAAAGCCGCGTGCTGCCGAGACCGGTGCGATTGCATAACGTTTTGAGTGCTTCATACTCGGCGTTGTTCAGCCGGGTACCGACGTGAATGTTTCTGGTTCTGTGTTCCATACAATCCTTTCTCCGCCTGTGGCGGCATACGGGGTCGGGTGTCCCGACAAGCGCTTTTGGAACGCCAAATGCTATGCTTGCAAGGACATCGGCTGTGCCTTCTGTCCTCTTTTCCCGGGAACAGAAACGGCTCCCCGAAGCGCGGCTAACCTTGCGATTTTTGTCGCCGTACAGCCCGTGCAGGGAGCCGAATCTACACACCCGATACCTGTAAAAATCCATTGAAAATTGATCATTTCTTCGGTTGCCCGGAGAAAGCAACGAGATGTATTTGCCCTGTATTTCACCTCCTTCATTCTGCTTTTGTTCCGTTCCCGCGACCGGTCGGTGGGATTTGACCCCACTTTCCGTCGCGGTGCGATACATTCCTTTCGCGCTTATCATCACCTCCAAAACCGAAAAGAAGCCGACGCGCGATCGGCTTCTCCCATCATAATTTCACTGTTCAAAAATTCGTGCCATGTTGGCACGAATTTTTACTGCCGGAAATTAGCGCCGAATTGGCGCGCATTTTCAGCCTTGCTTCTATAACTTCGTGCCATGATGGCACGAAGTGTGCTTGTCGGAAATGAGGGACAGCTTGTCCCACATTATGCACACACCCTGTTTGAAATTCCCGACAAGTTGTCGGGAATTTAAGCAGTCAAGAACCCGATCTGCTCCATCGCTGAAAATGTGAGCCAAATTGACTCAAATGATCCTTATCGAACTTCGTGCCAACTTGGCAGGAAGTCGGCAGCCGCAAAATGCAGTTCAACTTGTTCTGAATTTTTACCGTCAAACGATCTTGTTTCACTTCGGACCAACTTGGTCCGAAGTTGCGTTATTGGGAACTTCCCGACAAGTTGGCGGGAAGTTTGACGCGACGAAAATGCAGCTCGGTTTGAACTGATTACTATGTCGGTCTTTCATAATTAAGGACAAGTTGTCCTTCATTATTTCATGCAACTTCGCGCCAACTTGGCACGAAGTTGGCAGATGCATTCATTCGGAAATTCAGTTCGAGTTGAACTGGAATAATCGGACGGGTTTAACTTCCGGACAACTTGTCCGGAAGTCCCCGACATTCAACTTCCGCCCAAGTTAGGCGGAAGTTACAGAGCGTTTTTGACGCCGGATCAACTTCTGGTCAATTTGACCACAAGTTACATATCTGACTTCTGCCCAACTTGGACAGAAGTTACTGCATAGAGTGAATTGTCGAATTAACTTGTGCTCAATTTGATCACAAGTGAGCTTTTCACGCCTAACTTCTGGTCATGATGGCCAGAAGTTCTTTCTGAAAATCGTGTCCAAGTCGGACACAATTTTTAACTTTGGACCAAGTTGGTCCAAAGTTGCGATTATAAAACCAACTTGTGACCATGTTGGTCACAAGTTGAAAAGCTTGAATTAAAAGTGTCGCCAACTTGGCGACACTTTTCAGCGCCTGCATGGTTAACAGAATACAGCAAACTTCTCGACAAGTTGTCGAGAAGTGAAGCGCCAGGAACGCTTTTGAAATGGGTGTCATCGTGTCACTTCGTCCAAACTTGGGACGAAGTTGTTAGATTCCATGTGTCTCACTTTGTTTGTAGCCATATATCACCATCCTTTGCTTTCTCTGGTTGATCTTCCTGCATATAGAGTGTTTGTACATTCTCCTTTGGTTCAGATTCCGTTGTAACAACAGATGCAAAATCAGGCAACTTTGCTGAAGGTGCAATCACAAGATGCTTATAAGAATAGTCACTTACAATGTAATCATTATTCGCATCTCTAATTTGCTCATTTATTAACTCTCCGAGATACAAAATCAGAATATACAATGCTGCTAGAGCGGTTGCAGCATTTATATAGGAGGCCTCATTGAAACTGCTTTCTCTGTTATGTTTTATATTCACATAGGCATTCCACCAAGAGAGTGGTCCATTGTCCCAATTCTCAAAAGGACGAATAACCTTTTCCAATCTTGGAACAGAAACCTCCGTCATCACGATTTTAGGAAACCGAGCCAATATTACACTCTTGTATTCTCCGATATTTCCACATTGCTGTTGATTAATCTTAAAGCAAATACGTTTCATCAGCGTTTCTATTTCTGTACATGAAAGTATTATAAGTTTCGAGAATTCAAAAGAATACACTTGTTCTTGACCTTTGGGCTCTATATAGCGAGAAGTTGCCTCCAGGTCTCTCTCTAAACTCATAAAATAATACCATGTGTTATACAACGCTCTTTTTTCCATATGTAATCTCCCTTTGAATATCGTGCAGATAATTTTGTTTCTATACGTTCAACAATCACTGCTTTTTTTGTAGGTTAGAAGTAATGACATTAATAGATGTTACGTAAAACTTTGTTTTTCTTCTTGTGCCGCAGCGTGAAATCATCGTCCACTCTGTATACTGTACGTCTAATTCGTAAAACTGTACGCTGACTATTATTGGCAAGTGAAAGCTCTTTTTTGCTTAGTTTATCCTAAATCTATCCACATTACTGGCCGTATTCCATAGTTCATAGTCCCTGCAGCATGACCATCTTTATGTAATCTACCATTTTCTCTAACAAAACAAATATGGAATTCCGCATCTCCTGCTGTTCGTGTCCACCATTCACGCTTTTCTCTCTGTAGCTTTCCAGACATCGTTTTTCCGATTGATTTTTTTGTTTGCATTGTTTGGCGTTCTTCTTCCGTTGGCATATAGCGCTGTACTTCAGAATAACTAAGTAAAAAGATATTATCTGTTGTTGTTTTTCCCTGATTTGTATCATATTGGGGATGCTTATCCGCACTAACATTAGTAGTGACGATTTTGCTTTTATGTAGAGTTCCAAACGCGCTGTCATAAAAGTCTTCATTTAACCATTGACGTATCGTGCTTTTTTCCCAATATACTTTGTAGTCTTCACGAACATTTCCTTTTCCATCAGAGTATTCATGGTAGTGTTTGTTAGCTAGGATATATTTAGATATAACAAGAATCCTACTTCCGTTTCGAGCAAGCACAAGCCATTCAATCTCTTCTTCACCATTTTCCGTATCATCATCCTGTTCGAATAATCCAAATTTAATCACACTACCTATTTGGGGCGAATCCAATTGTTCCCATTGATAGTAGTAGATAGCATCTTTCGCTGCAGATTCACTGTCCTTATAGTTTAACTTTCTGAATGAATGATATGCTTCAAGATACATATGATTTTCTACTAATTGAACAGCTTCCGAATACTTACTTAAAGATACTTGCTCTTCGCATTTTAGTTTACGTTCTTGACTATCTCTATATGAAATAATTGTATCGAAAGTAATAGCCGCTTCTGCATAGTTTCCTTTATCCATAAGATTAATTGCTGTTATGTATATTTTCGCATTTTGACAACTATTCAATAACTCAGCGCTATCCTTGTACTCCGTAATTGATCTAAACAATTGAATGGCGTCATCATATTGTTCCGATTTCATATACGAAACCGCAGTTACATATATCTGCTCGTCTTTTTCTGTAATCGCTGTTTTACAAATTGCAATTTGCTCATTGCTGTCCTTATACCCGTCTAGCACCGTAAATGCTACGATCGCGTCTTCATACTTCCCTGAATTGTACAGTTCCATCGCTGTGGCATATTTCTCATCATTAATTGCTATTTCACATTTCTTAATTAGATCCTCGCTGTCTTTGTATCCGTCTAGCGCTTCAAATGCTGCTATTCCTTCTTCGTACTTTCCAGCGTTGTATAATTCTACTGCTTTATTGTAATTAGCATTGGGAACAAATACCGTTACCGTTAATACAGCAAGCACAATTGCAACCACAGCAAAAGCACTAATGATAAGAGCAATCACTGCGTTTTTCTTTCGCTTTTCTGCTACTTTTTGCTCGTCCTCAATGCGCTTTGCGTTAGCTCTTTTTTCTTGCTCTATTTTCGCTTCTTTCATCCGTCGGTTATGTTCATCGAGATGTTTTTTCAAGCATGCACTATCAAGAGCCGCTGTTAGCGTCTCTAATCCTTCGGAACAAATATGACAGGATCTTTCATTTTCATGATTAATGGCTCCACAAGAACAGAGCCAGAGATCACGATCTACTATTGGAACATAACGTGCTTTTTTGTTTGTATCACGTTGATATTGATCGGCAAGATTTCCTAAATGCTCGGATAGCGTTTCCTGCTTTTTTAGCGGAACCAAATCATTCGATGTGGATATCCATTGTGTTCCATCCGCAAATATCACGCTCTTGCAAACACAGGAAAAGGACCGTGTTTCTGCATTTGGCAATACAACAGCGACTTTTGATCCTATTTCAACATCTCTATTTAAGGTCAAATCCAAATACTGGTATTCCGGAATTCCCTCCAGCTCTGTGCCAAACGCATCGAATGCTCGAATGGATACTTTGATTGCCGTAATTTGCTTCTCACAAATATTGCGAAACTTTAGTTGCGCAATCATCTTTCCGGTCTGTGAATCTTTCAACAGCGCACCGGCACAAATAAGCAAAGGAGAATCAATGCAATACAAGTCCTTCTCGGGAAGAGTGAATAAACGTGTATACCGTTCTACCATATATTTACCTCAAAGGTCAGGAAGTTCATCCGAAGCGGGCTCTTGTTGCTCCGGTTTGATTTGTGTTTTATCTTTTTGCTCGTGTATATCTTGCACGAGTTGTCCAAAGCCATAGAAGAACCACGAAGAAAAAAGTGAAACAACTCCACCGCCAAGACTAATCCAACTTAATTGATTGCCATTTGCCAGTAAAACAATCCAGATAATAATCCCTGCGACTAACCCCAGCCACCCCAAAACTTGCGACAAAGCCATAATCTTTTCTCCAACGTTTTTATACATAGTAATCCTCCTAAAGCTCAAATACAAAATACATATACATCTGATTGTTCAAAATCATAGATTATTATACATTTTTCTATGTGTTTTTACAATACAATTGTTTCTGGCAAAGTCACGAACCACCCGTGAAAGAGGGAGATTCATGACTTCAGGTAACAGCAAAACGATGAACTTGCTGGACACCGTTTCCCGGTCGGTCGCGCCCCTCTACCATAACAAGACGTTTCAAAGCCAAAATTGTTCCTGTTTTTTGAAAAATATCAAATTATTTTTCTTTCGGTGAACCCGTAGTCCTCGCCGGAGAATCGTTCGTATGCCTTGCCGATCTTCCGGATGCGTTTCAGAACGGCGCTGTGCGTTTGAAAGCCGAGCGCCTTCGCGATCTCCTCGAGCGGTTTGCCTTTCAGCCGCAGCGCCAGGATTTTCCGATCCGTTTCGGTCAGAGTTTGCAGAAACTGCTCCATGTCGATCTTCGCGGCGACATTGTCCTCGAACTCCGAGTGCTCATTGGAATGGAGCAGCCCGGCTTCCGCGCCGTCTACGATCTCGTGTATGCGCAGCACCTCGCGCGAAAGCGTCGTCGGGTGCTTCGTCCGCGTGTGATACCATTTCTTGATAAAATCCGCTTTCTGCCAACTGTACCGCCGTTCATCGAAGTCTTCAAAGCAAGGGTGCTTCTGTACATAGTTGAGCCAAGACGCATATCCATCCCTCTGCATGACGCTCGGAACGGCGATCGACAGGAACTGATCGACAGTCTCATACGGCACAAATCTGAACGGCGTTGTCGGGAACCGTTCCGTTGCCTCGAGCCATTGCGGAAAGGTGTAAAGAAGTCCGTGATCGTTCAGCTTACCAATCCACAGCGGTGCTGCATGGGCGACACGCCAGCATGGATTATAGCCGGAATAATCCTCCAGCCGACCTTTCAGCCCCATATGCGGCCACGCCATGTAGGCGTAGGCGTCGACGATGCATTCCAGAAAGAGGTCGCTTTCGACCTGCCGAATGACCGACCGGTCACCGAGCAGCGCGGCACGTGTTCGCGGCAGCTCATACAGCTCTTTTCCGCAGCGCTTCAGCAGTTCCTCCGGGATCATCAGAAACGCCGGAATCAACCGCGCGTTCCGATACTCCGTGCAGCTTCCGTCCTCTCGCTTGATCTTGATCGGCATTCCGACACCTCCTCCCGGACGACACTTTTTGGACAACAATTTTTCACTGTATTATCAGTATAAATCTTTATCTGTACGATAAAGAGGATGTCAAAGTCATCAATCACGATATTTATAAACATTTTTCGCCGCTTTCCACCAAACAAAGCGGACATCAATGGATTTTCTCGTTATTTGCGGTGTCTGTATGTATGAGAAAAATCTCGCTGCTTTATATGCAGTACGTTTGTCACGAATACAAAAACGGGGTGTTATGAATACAAAAACGGGTTTTGCCTTGAAAACAAGAGCGAATTACCGTATAATATCCTCGGAGTCGTTTATAGAGAACGGGAATGCTTTTTGCTCTGAAACACTTGGATTATCTGGGAGGTAGCAGATGTACAGAATCATTGATGAGTCAGGTAATGCTTATAGCTTATATACATATACACTGGAATCCGAATTTGAAAAGATGATCGTCGCCAATGTCGATTCTATTTTCGGCAAGGATGGCATCTATTTTGACATCAAGAAACTAATCGGCAAACCGAAGAAGGGGGCAACGATTCCGGACGGGTATTATCTGGACTTGACCTTCCATACCGATCCGCGGCTTTATCTGGTTGAGGTTGAGCTGAATAGCCATGATGTCTATGGACATATCGGTGAGCAGATCCTTCGGTTCGGCATTTCCTCCGAGATGGACAAATATAAAATGAAAAACCTGTTGCTGGATGCGATTCAGGCAGATTCAAAGAAACAGGCAAAGCTGAACGAGTTTTATAAGCATTCCTCCTACAATAACAATAGTGAGCTGCTTGATAAAGTTATCTTTGACAACAAGCCTGCAGCGATTGTTATCATCGATGAAGCGACAGAAGAACTGTATAATGTCATGGGGCAGCTTACCATGACAACCGATGTTCTGGAAGCGCAAACATATATTTGCGGCACTAAGAAACTGCATCGGTTTACGCCGTTCAAGGATGATATTATAACGGATATGCCTTCATCTGAAGACGCAGACGAACTCGATACAATCGTTGTTCCAGCAAGAGAGGATGGCTTCGCAGAAGAGTTTTTGAAGAACAGCCGCTGGTTCGCTATTCGCATCTCCGGCGCCATGATCGACAAGATCAAGTATATTGCTGCATATCAGGTCGCGCCGGTTTCCGGTATTACCTACGTTGCAGAGGTGGATCGGGTCGAGAAATACAACGATACAAACAAATACATTCTGTTCTTCAAGCAGGGCACGACGCAGAAGATCAACAAGGTTGGGCTGGGCAAAAAGAAAGGACAAGCCCCGCAGGGCCCCCGCTATTCTTCGTATAAGGCGATAATGAACGCGAAAACGATTGATGAATTGTGGAATTGATTGGAAAAGAGGAAAGATTATGAGCAAGCCAACTGTTTTTTTTAGCCATTCGTCAAAAGACAAGGAACAAATTCTTGCGATAAAGGACAAACTGAATAAAGCCACCGGGGGCGTTTTAGATATCTTTCTATCCAGCGATGGACAGAGCATTCCCTTTGGCACGAATTGGGTGCATAAAGTGGAGCAGGGGCTAAAAGATACAACCATCATGTTCGTTTTTGCCACAGAGAATTCAATCAGATCCGGATGGATCTATTTTGAAGCGGGATTTGCTTATTCAAAGGGAATTAAGGTGGTTCCGGTTGGTTTAGGTGTATCGATAAACGACCTAAAAGCACCTCTCAGCCTTCTTCAGGGATTCGATATTGAATCGGCAGATAGTATGAATAATATCATTGCTATAATCAATAGAGAGTTTGATTATCGCTTTTCCGAAGCGTTTTCTCCTTCGGATTATCAGGAAATTATGGATAAGGCTGCTTCAGCAATAAAATACAGAATCCAATTTGAAGACATTGTGCGCTCGGCAGAATGCAAAGTTTATTCTGAATATTCGCAATCAGATGGAACAAAAATGCACATTGATATTGACAGCTTTTATCATAGTATGACAACATACCTTGATGAACATGGTATTCCATACTCTCATAAAGACTGTAACTCTTTTGATCAGATTACGGATTGTATCGTGGTCAACGGAATTAGGATAATTTATAAGAAGGATGAAGAGGCTGATAGATACACGTCAAAGCAAAGAGGTTATGTTCTTTTTCTTCTTTCTGCACTAAATTTCAAGCGTTCATTTGTTACATTCCTTGAGTTGTTATCTTTACTGAAAGAAAAAGAACGTGATTTTTTAATTCTCCACTTCCATAACAGCATAGTATGCATTTCCAAGGACGAGGACAAATCTTCGATTCTTATAGATTATCCAGAAGAGTTTGCACCTTGCAAAGACTATATTGATGTATATGAACATTTAGCGACAAAAACCATGTTTAGAATTTACAATTATTACTCGTCACAAAGCTCGCTGCAGAAAGTGGAAAACGTAGTAGGTGTCGCTTTTGATTGTGATAATATGAATGCAGATATAGTGATAAGTATCATAATGCGTTTACTCGACATCGGAATTTTGAAACAGAATGTGTAACAATCACCATAATTTGAGGAGCAATAGCTATGCCGACATTGGAGTGGATCGGGAAGGATAAGGTTATCAATCATCATCTGGATGTGCCGTACCGGGTGCTGGAGCGGAAATACAGCTTTGATGAGAACGGACAGCATGAAGAGGATTACGGCAGCGAGAACATGATTATCCATGGCGATAATCTGGATGCGCTGAAATCGCTGCTGCCCCAGTATGAGGGCCGGGTCAAGTGTATCTATATCGATCCTCCGTATAACACCGGCAACGAAGGATGGGTTTACAACGACAATGTCAATGATCCAAGAATCAAAAAGTGGCTCGGCGAAGTTGTCGGAAAAGAGGGCGAAGACCTTTCCCGCCATGACAAATGGCTTTGCATGATGTATCCGCGGCTGAAACTGCTGCAACGGCTTCTTTCTGACGATGGTGTGATTTTTATCAGCATAGATGATAATGAGCTTTACAATCTAAAAGCAATTTGCGACGAGATCTTTGGCTTAAATTGCTTTGTGGCAAAAATCTCATGGCAAAACAATTATTCTTTGAGAAATGATGCAAAGGGCATTCCCTATGAAACAGATAATCTTCTTGTCTATTCTAAAAAAGCAGGTTGGAATCCTAAACGTTTAGAACGAACAAAAGAGATGGATGCGCGTTATGTTAATTATGATAATGATACGTTGGCATACAAAGTAACGCCTATCCATGCACCTGGAGCAGGTACCCACAAGAGCATGGTATATGCCATCCAACATCCGATCACAGGAGCATTGATGTACCCGCCACAGGGGAGACATTGGAAGGATGGACAGGAGAAACTGTTGAAAATCATGAAAGAATGGGCTCCTTACGAGCTTCGAGTGATTTCAGATTCTACAGTCCGCCAGAAAATATGTGGTGGCGAAGTTCCAGAAGATATACCTGCAATAATGCTTTCTGTTCCCTTAGCGCAGGGAAAAGAAGCAGCAATAAACAGATATAATAAACTGCCGTGGCCAGAATACTTTTTCCTGTCGAAGGGGTTAGGTAGTATTCAGGCAAAGACATATTTAGATACAACAAAGGGTAAAGTTGTATCAACGCTTTGGAAATATGATGATGTAGGTACAAATGTTGAGGCAACAAATGAACTAAAGCCGATAATGGCAGGCGCATTACAATTTGATACACCGAAACCGACAAGGCTGCTAAAAAGAATAATACAGATTGCGTCTGAAAAGGATTCGATCATCCTCGACTCTTTTGCTGGTTCTGGCACAACTGCCCATGCGGTTCTGAACATGAACAAAGCCGACGGCGGCCATCGTCGGTTTATCCTGGTGGAAATGATGGACTATGCCGACAGTATCACTGCTGAGAGAGTGAAACGGGTCATTCATGGCTATGGCACCGGAAAGCAGGCGGTTGCAGGCACCGGAGGCAATTTCAGCTACTATGAACTCGGCGAACCGTTGATGATCGGTGAAAACCTGAATGAAGCGGTTGGCGTTGATAAGATTCGGGAATATGTGTTCTTCACAGATACGAAGTGTCGTTTGCCGGAACCCCATGCGGACGAGCCCTATTACCTCGGGACGCATGTGAACAATGCCTACTATTTCTATTACGAACGGGATGCAATCACCACGCTGAACCGGGAATTCCTGCATACCGTCAAAACGAAAGCCGACGCTTATGTGATCTATGCCGATCTCTGTACGCTCAGTGAAACAGAGTTGGAGGCATGTCATATCACATTCAAGAAAATCCCGCGCGACATCACGAGACTGTAAGGGGGACGACATGGAACTGAACAATTATCAGAAGCAGGTGATGCGGGATCTTTCCGCTTATCTGAACTGTGTCAACAACGGGACGAACCTGTATTCTGCGTGGAGAGAATACTGGTTTGCAAAAGATATCGGTGTCGGACTCGGCGGCGTTCCATCCTATAACAATTCCATTGAGGGAGTGCCGCATATCTGCATGAAAGTGCCGACGGGTGGCGGAAAGACGTTTATGGCGTGTGCATCTGTTCGCCGAATCTTTGACGCATTGCCGAGGAACCGCCTGAAGGTTGTGGTATGGCTTGTCCCGAGCGATTCCATTCTAACACAGACGATACAAAACCTCTCCAATGTCAATCATCCGTATCGCCAAAGGTTGGATCAGGACTTCGCCGGACGTGTGGGCGTCTATACAAAAGACATGCTGCTGAATGGACAGAATTTCTCGCCGGATACCGTGCAGGAAATGCTTACGGTTTGCATCATGAGCTACAGCTCCCTGCGCATCAACAGCCGCAACCGTGATGTCCGCAAAGTATATCAGGAAAACGGGAACCTGTTCCGCTTTGCCGAGTATTTCAAGGATGACAGCGCGCTGCTTGCTGACACACCGGATACCGCGCTGATTCAGGTGCTTCGCCATCTGGAGCCGGTTGTCATTGTGGATGAAAGCCACAACGCCGGTTCGGAGCTGAGCACCGAGATGCTGAACAACTTGAATCCGTCGTTCGTATTGGATTTAACTGCGACGCCGAGACGCAACAGCAATATCATCTCCTATGTAGATGCACGTGAGCTAAAGAAGGAACACATGGTAAAACTGCCGCTGGTGGTTTATAATCGTGTTTCGAGACAAACCGTGATTCAGGATGCGATTCTGCTTCGCAACAGCCTCGAACGGAATGCGATTGCAGAAGAGCAGCAGGGCGGCGCCTATATTCGCCCGATCATTCTGTTCCAGGCACAGCCGCGCAGCGGGGATAATCAGGACACCTATGATCGCGTGAAGCGAAAACTCGTTGATTTGGGTATCCCGGAGGAACAGATAGCGATCAAGACGGCAGACAGAGATGAACTGCGAGGGCATGATTTGCTGAGCCGGGCGTGCCCGATCCGGTACATCATTACCGTAAATGCTTTGAAAGAGGGTTGGGACTGTCCGTTTGCATACATTCTGGCGTCGCTCGCCAACCGTACTTCCTCCGTCGATGTGGAGCAGATTGTCGGGCGTATTCTGCGTCAGCCGTATGCGAGGCAGAATGCATCTAAGCTTCTGAATATGTCGTATGTATTTACGAATTCAGAGGATTTCCATAATACGCTGGAAAAGATCGTTGTCGGTTTGAACCAAGCCGGTTTCAGCCGTAAAGACTATCGGCTTGGAGAAGCGGAGACACAATCACAACCAACGCCGACACCGACTCCGGTGCAGGGATCGTTGCCTACAGAACCGTATCAGCCATTGCAGGAGGATGACTTCGGCGATGTCAATACGGAGGCTGTCAGAGAAGTGCTGACGAGTCCGACCTACGAAACGGCGCAGGTTACAACAATGGAACAGGAAGCAGCACAGCACGCCGATGAATACGAAGAATCGATAAATGATTCATTTGATATCGGATTTACAGGAGGCGAACTCGGCAGCATGATGACACAAAATGCGATACAGACGCGATATATGCAGAGCGTTGAGAATCTGCGGATTCCGCAGTTCTTCCTGCAAACCGTACCGGATCTGTTCGGAGGGGATACTGCGCTGTTGCAGCCGGAGAATCTTTCGGAAGGGTTCACCCTTGCTACGCAGGATGCAAATGTCAACTTTGAGCTTGCAACCGGACAAATCTATCACGTCGATGTCGAAGAAAAAGGCGAAGCCGTTCCGAAATATAAGCGGATTCCGCTTTCATCGCAGGAAAGCGAGTATTTCCGCCAGCAGATGGCGCATCTGCCGACAGAGGAAAAGAAGGAACAGTGCACCCGTTTGATTTGCGACCTTATCAACCGCAATAACCGGTATGCGACATCGGATGTCAGCGCCTATGTTCGCAAGATCGTCGGTCAAATGACAGAAGATGAAGTATCTGCAATGGAGATCGGCGTGCATACCTACGCTGACAAGATTTTGGAGAAGATCAAGGGGCTGGAGGAGAGGTACCGCGAGGAACAGTTCAAACGCTGGATTGACAGCGGAAAGATCCTTTGCAATGCCAGCTTCAAAATGCCCAATGTCATCACACCGGCGGATGTCACAGACTCGATTCCAAAGTCGCTGTATGATGCGGAAAAGAATGATATGAATAACGATGAGCGTGAACTGTTGGACGCTATCGTCGCTTTGGACAATGCGAAATGGTGGCACAGGATCATTGAACGAAATGATTTCCGCATCAATGGTTTTATCAATCACTATCCGGACTTCATGGTGATGACACAATCCGGCAAGCTTGTCCTGATCGAATACAAAGGCGATGATCGGGACAATAGCGACAGTGCTCGCAAGGTAAAACTAGGCAGAATCTGGCAAGACAAAGCGGGCATCAGCGCCGGCGCAGATAGCTACCGCTACTTCATGGTGTTCAAGAATCGTGATTTCGGCATCGATGGCGCATACATGCTGGACGATTTTATTGCCATCATGCGGGAACTATAAGGGACAAATAGCACCTTTATATACTACAATAGACGGGAAGAGAAAAAGGAATGGGCGAGATTACGCAAGGTTCAATTGTATATGGTGTTCGGAGTAATCTATATCTAAACACTAACTGCTGCGCAATAATCATATCAGCAAAATGCGATTTGGCACAAAAGAAGACGGAAAAGGTGTTTTATCTGGAAGCACTTCCACTATATCAATGGCTGATATCAAAGAAAGGCATTGATACGATATCAACTGTAACCAAAAATAATAAGCGCAATAGTATGAGCAAATATGATAGAGCCGGTTTGAATATTGATACATTATTATCGTTCTCTGAAGAAGAAGCAAAAGTAGTTATCTACGATCCAGAATTGGATCTTACCGATAAAGAAAGACGGGGATTAATGGAGGGATATCAAGAGTATCAATATATATCCGAATTGGGAAGTGGTGAAGATGCGTTGTCTCGTTTGCTTGGAAAGGATAAAAATGTGAAGAAGCGTATTAAGGAAATAACGGACGGAAAAAACACACATTTATGCTTTATTCCAGAAGATGCGTATAAGAACAACGGATGCTTTAATGATGGGCTATTGGTAGACTTGCAGCAAATCGACTTCTTTACGGTTGAAGAAATTGAACTGATTGTGAGATGCCAAATTGATTCTAAAACACTATCCATAGAAGAGATGACACAGTATGATAAGAAATTTTGTCTCTCAATGGAGCCGGGTTATGCAATCGTGGCTGAGAACATTTCATCTCCTTGGATAGAATACATTATGCAAAAGTTTTCAAATTCTTTTATACGAATCGGGGTTGATAATATGCAAGAAAAACACATAGAAGAATTCTTAAGAAAAAATGGTATCAGTGAGGAGGCAATATGAAATATTTATTATTTGAAATGAGTGCAATAGAATCAATCATAAACAATACATCGCTTCAAAGTTTTGATTTCAATGAAGGGAAGCGATTTGTTGACATTTTATACGGAGAGTACTCACCGGATAGTTTTGAGTCAATGCATATTGAATATGATCAGAAAAAAGAAGGTCTATTCTTTGTTGGAAACCGACATGAAAGACAGTTCTTGTTAATAGACCTCTGTCAGTGCCAATTACTCGAAATTGAGAATAAGACGCGATCAAACGTTATTATTGTTCTACAAAAACTGTTTAGAACTGCAATTAGGATTTGGGATCGTCAACCATTTACTTCGTCTGAACGAATCAACGGTACAAAATCTATTATCTTCCCGTTTCCCTATACTGATCATAGAAGAATTGTTGTAGAAAGAAGTCCATCATGTGAACGGCTGATCAAAAGAGGAATAAAGCAGCCGTTATTGGCATATAAATATAATGCTGAAGACGCTCCTCACGGAGAAGAAGTTATCCAGTATAAAGTGTTAGAGAATGCGGGGGAAACGTATCTTAAAAGGTTACCTTCAATTATTCAGCTTTTCAATGTACAAACGGAACAAGGCAAACCAGAAGATGAAAAATCTTTACAATTTGCAAATGCATCGGAATTAGTTTCTTCTGGAGGTTTTATGTATTTGCCATATGAACAACAGATGAAAAAACTTACTGCGATTCAGAAGGCTGTTGTAGAAACAGATAATATTACGACTCCTATTAGAATTGACGGACCTGCAGGAACCGGAAAAACCGCGTCAATGATTTTACGAGCTTACTTTTTATTACAAAGGGCTAAAAGAGAAGGAAGGACTTTCCATATTATCTTCTTCTCTCATAATGAATCTACGAGACAGGAGGCTGAATATACATTCTCTTTGTTTCAAGATGCAGAATTATTTATTAGTAAAACGGTAGACCAATGGATTGAGTTTTCAACTCTTTTGAACTATTGCATTTCAATGATAAATGTTAGTTTTTCGCAAGTTATAGAAAGAGATGCATCAGAAGCAAAACAATCTCAAAGATTGCTGATTGAGGAATGTTTTGACACTATTATGTCAAATACATATAAAACATATCGAGCTCTGCTATCTCCACAATTGAGGGAGTTGCTTGATGATAACAAAGAAACAAAGGGAACCCTCTTGTCGATGCTTCAACACGAGTTTAGTATACAAATCAAAGGAAGAACAGATAGTACAATTGAGAAATACTATGAATTGTCGGCTATTCCAAATGCATTACCAGTATATTCCAAAAAAGATAAAGAATTTATATTTTCAATTTTCCGAGAGTATCAGAATATGCTTCAAAGAACCTCTGTTTATGATGTTGATGATATTACGATGCAAGCATTATCTATGCTGAATGCTCCAATATGGAGAAGAGAACGCGAAACGAAAGGATTTCATTATATTTTTGTGGATGAAATGCATCTGTTTAATTTGAACGAACAACATACCTTTCACTATTTGACGAATAATCTTGCACAGAAAACCATTCCTCTGTGTTTTGCGATAGATTATAATCAGGCAATTGGCGATAGAGGGGATACTGATCAAGACTTTATTACAAAGAACTATACTGATGTTAAAAACAATAGATATCAAACAGTTTTTCGTTGCTCTCCGCAAATCACTGACTTTTGCGCTTCGATTGCCGCCGCAGGTGCATTAATGTTTGGAAATGGATTTCATAATCCTTATACTCAAACCGCAAGCAATTTTACAACAATTGAAGAAAGGAATTGTAGTAATCCGTGCTTATATATGTATGACAGCGACGAAGAGATGTTTTCTGCCGTTAAAGCACATATTGATGATATCCAGAGAATACTGCAATGTAAGAACTATGAAATCGCAGTTGTATCATTTGATGATAAGTTAATTGCAGGTAATAGCGACGGAACACTTCAAGAACTATTTGGGCGAAAAGTCTCTGTTCTTCAAGATCGTTATTCTATGATAACTGGAAGAAGTGTACGTGACAACAATGGAATTGTTGTTTCAAACCCTTATAACATAAATGGATTAGAGTTTAAGGCGGTTATCCTTGTTGGTGTGGATGAAGGACGAGTCCCACAAACAACGGGAACAAACGATGTGTCAGAGAACTATATAAAATACATAGCATTTAACCAATTATATCTTACGTCGTCAAGGGCAAAATATGTACTACGAATACTTGGGAATCGTTTACATGGCGAATCATCATGCTTACGTTATGCAATAGAAAAACAGACACTAGATTCAAAATAATTGAATAAATATCTTCAGAAACCAGGAAACGTGTTTAGGCGTTTAATTTCATCTGGTTTTTGTAAAGCAGTATTATCTGATGTTTGACTTCCTTGTTGGCAGCAGGAGTATTATTGAATTGTAGCGTCCTTATGATTGATAATCTGTGAAAAAATGATAGGACAATGATCTTCTATACCGGCGACACCCACGGGGACGTGGAAAAACTGTATAATTTCAAAGAGCGGTTTGGGCTGACGGCGGAGGATACGATCGTCATTCTCGGCGACGCCGGATGGAATTATGATCAAGGCGACCATGACCGCCTTGCAAAGATGTTTCTAAAGCGGATGGGCGTGACAATCTTTGCGATCCACGGCAATCATGAGGAGCGACCGTACAATCTGCCTTACTATCATGAAGAAGAGTGGCGCGGCGGGAAAGTCTATGTCGAAGACGAGTTTCCCAACATTCTGTTCGGGAAAGACGGAGAGGTCTATGACCTCGACGGGCATCGGGCGATCGTAATCGGCGGTGCGTATTCGGTCGATAAGCCGTATCGTCTTGCACATGGGTATCGCTGGTTTGAAAGCGAGCAGCCGGATGATGCGATTAAGGCGCGGGTTGAAGCCGCGCTGGATGCTCTGAATTGGAACATCGACCTTGTACTTTCGCATACATGCCCGCAGAAGTTTGTACCGGTTGAAGCATATATGTCATGCGTTGACCAATCATCGGTTGACCGGAGCACGGAAGAATGGTTGGACACGATTGATGACCGTCTGATCTATCAACATTGGCTTTGCGGACACTGGCATATCGACAAAACGATTGACAAGTTCCGGTTCGTAATGGACGATTTTGTAACAATCGACGACATATAGTTTCTATAAAAACGAAACGCAGCTCGAGTGATTCGGGCTGCGCTTGATTTAGTTAACCGAGATTATTCTGTTTCGATTTGTCTGGATTGCTCGCCGGTGTTTTAATTTGATTGACCTTACGAACATGGTAATTCGGATACTCGCCTTTTTCGATTCGCTTAACGAATCCGGCTCGTGTCATATCCAAATTCCTTTTGTTATCATGGAATCCTTCATTACGACCGGTGGACGATTCTTTTGTAACTGTTACTTCTTGTTTTTGTTTCATAGCGATTTACCATCCTTTTATTTATTCTTTTATTCTTAAGATCAAAAGTGAAAGGAAGCAAACCGTCAAATCTTCCCTTCGACATTAGTTAGTTATCCTTTTTATTTGGAACTCGTATCGGAAATGCTTTTTTTCCGTATTCTCTCGCATAGATTCGTCTACCGTCTTTCAGTGTAATAAACGTGACGAATTCAATATGCGTGGAATCGTTATCCATAAGCACGTACCTCCTTTCCGCAATTCTAACAATCCGGTCAACATTTTGGGAATTTTTAAAAACGAATTCCGGATTGATATTGCGGAACCCAGTACGGCGCGATATACTACTAATGTTAAGGAGAGTATATGGACGGTTTATCCGTACCGGATTCTCGCAGAATTCCATTCGAGCGCCAACTCGAATGGAGTTTTTTGTTTGACGAAAGATGTCAAACATGTTTTAAAGGTCCTTTGCTGTCGTCAAATCAAATAGCATAGCGTTTTCTTCGGGCAACATCTTTCCCTCAACACGATGTGCTACCTTCTTCAGATCCCAGTCCATGAGCTCCGATAGACTATTCAACAAGTCCTTATGGTTCCAACGCACTGAGCGGATAGGTTTTTCATCAGGCGAGCAACCGTAGAACTCGTATGCTTTATCGTCGTCTTTTTCGCATGCGCGAACAGCTATTTGCTTTGAATGATTGTTGATGAGAAGTTGAGCATATCTTGGATATCCGAGTTTAATTACAACAGACTTATTGAAAGTTAAGCCGTTTGGCGTTATCGAAGCGCTTGCGGCTCCCACATTGAAGTCGAATACTTCAAAACCATCCAGCATGTTCGTCGATTCCTCCTTTCTTTTTTCGATAGATATTATACATTGCCGCGGAGCGCTTGTAAAGAACACATTCGTAATTATTGCGAAAAGTTTGCATCAATTTTCTCGTCGAGATAGATTCGAGCCTGCAACTCTACGCGTTGAAATCTTCTTTGCTTCTCAACCTCTGCGCTTTAAAATCCGGAAGAATTGTATCATTAATAATCTGAAAAAGGAATACCTTTCTTGCGACGCATTGTGAACTTCTTGTGTCGGTTGCTGCAACAAGAACTATATCTGGCAAGGGTGAACCAAAAACAACCCATCATATGGTGTTTTACACATATCATTCTCTGAACTATCTTAGTCTATGGGTTCTGGGCTGCGCTTGTAGTTACCGCTGATTATTGATAATCATTTGCCAACGTGAGGAAGGCCGGGCGGTATTCTTCGAGGAGGCGCTTTGCGACGAGGTCGATCTGCTCGTCATCGGTCAGCAGGCGCTGCTTTAAAAGCTCGTAGCGCAGTCGCTTTTCTTCCTTCGCAAAGTGGGTTTCGCGGAGCTGTTCGGGGCAGTTTGTATAGTCGAGCGAAACGCCTTGAAACTGCTCGCTTGTGAGATCGAACACGCAGTCACCGACGACGTTGAAGCAATGGTAATTGCCGTCCGGGAGCGGCACGCCGAGCACCTTCCCGCCGTAAATATCCTGCATCAGAAACGCCGTGATCGAGCATTGCCCGAGCGTCGGGTTCTCCGGGCTCCAATCGGCCCGCATGCGCGGCGCACAGGTCTCCGCCGACCAGATCTTTTTCAACCGGTCATAGTAATCCCGCGGCGTCAGCCCGTTCGCGTCGCGGATCGTCGCCGTTTTCCAACCGTAAAACATTTGATTCCTCCCATATGAGCTGCATTCATTGTACCACATTCGTTCCGTTTGGGAAATGAAGACTTCTCGCAATAGCTATTATCTATCCAAAACACCGTGACAGCATATGCGTTATGTGCTACAATACTGTTGAACCCATACCGTCTTTGGGAACGGTCAGGAGAATATCGCTGCGCGATTGGAGGGACAGGCATGGAACTTACTAAAATTCGTCTTTTGCGAATGCTTGAGATTTTTCGGGAAACGGATGAAGACCATCCGTATACAGCGCACCAGTTGAAGGAAAAGCTGATGCTTTATGGAATAGAAGCCGAGCGAAAAGCAATTTTAAGGGACGTCGCCGCGCTGCAGGAGTGTGGGCATGAGATTTTGCTGCACGTGGATAATAAGCGCGGGTATTATCTTGCTGCACGCGAGTTCGAAGACTGGGAGCTGAAAGTGCTGATGGACGCAGCTGTCGGCGCGAGTTTTCTGACCGAAGAAAACAGCAAAAAGCTTGCAGATAAGCTCTGCGCGTTGTCAAGTAAAGAAGGTCAGAAGACACTGAAAGGCGCAACGCCGATCCTGTCCGACGTGAAAAACGGAAGCCCGACGACAAAGAATGCGATCGATCTGATCCTGACGGCGATTCGCAGGAAAAGAATGATTTCTTTTCAATATCTGTATACCGATGAGAACATGGAAAAGAAGCTCAGCTACGACGGAATGCGGTATTCGGTCAGTCCATACGCGCTGATCTGGCGGCAGGATAAGTATTACCTGATCGGCAGCCACAAAAAGTATCAGACCCTGTCCTATTATCGGCTTGACAGAATCAAGAATGCAGAGATCTCCGAAGAACCGATCCTGCCAAAAGAAGAAATCCTCGGGCAAAACGCGGATTGGAAGCTGCGGGATTATATCAACCGGAATCTGTTCAACTTTTCCGGAGATGTTAGCCGCATCAAACTGGCTGTCGATCGCAATTGTATGTGGGTCATTGAGGATGCATTCGGGGAACAATATGAGCTTCTTTCCTTGAACGAGACGAAGGCAATCGTGAACGTGACTATAAGCGACGGCTGGGGTCTGAATGCATGGCTGATTCAGAACGCAGAATGGGTACAGATTCTCGAACCGCAGCAGATTCGGAACGAGGTCGTTGCGCAAATCGAGCGAATCCGGCAGAAATACACATAATAATCCGCAGGCATGAGTGATCTGAGAAACCGTCACTTTTACATGGCGGTTTCTCGGATTCTATTGCTTTACTTCTGCTGCAGCATCGATAATAGAGACTCAACTGCGTGACGATTGTTCGGCTCTTGAATCAAGCGGAGATAAAAGGATGTATAATTCTTTCCAACGCGCAGCTTCTGTTGTTCAAAACCTTGCTGATATAAGTAGTTTGCAACATCGTCTGTTTTTTGAAACAAACCCGGATAGTTCATAAGAATTCTGCTGTGATAAAAGAAAAGGATACCCGCATCTTTTTCATTTAATCCGAATTCCAATGAGAATACCGGTTGTTCATTCTGCTTAAATACGATAGTGGGCACAGTACTACCGGTTCCGTAAACCGCGTTGTATTGATACTTTTCCGCAAGCGGCAGAATTACCTTGAGATTGTCTAATCCTCCATCATTACCGCATTCTTTAAATTCTTTCAATAAGCGTTCCTGTGTCCATCGAACCGATGGTGTGGATTTCTTTTTCTTTTCCTCTACTTGCTCGGTCACAACAAATGACCGTGTAATGACTTTTTTATTGTTGACAGTGTATTGCGTCAAAGCAACGCCGTAGACAGAAATATCCTTCATGGCATGATCGACAAAACGAATGATGTTTTCAAGTGTCTGAGGGATCTCATCGGCGACGATGATCAGCTTCATAACATCGGATTCAATGTTAGCGCGTAATCTGTCGATAAAAGTTTCATCCAAAGCAAAACTATCTGTTTCTTCCGTACTATCGTGCGGGAGCGGATCCTCTTTTCCTGCTTTTTGAATGCTGCTTCGAAGGCTTTGAATGATTTCATCAAAATCTGCATTGCGCAGGTTTGCCGCATAGTTCAACGTTTGCGTCATAACTTCTGCATGAATTCGGCTGTCGGAGCTGCGTTTCACTTCGACAATCACAGGAACAGCAAGAGAATCAATCAAAAAGACATCCGCCCATATCATGCTTCCGTTCGGGCAAGGAATGGGCTGTTCTCTCTTGACAAGATAAAGCTTGTATTCTTCCGGATCGGAAGGCAGTTTCAAAAGATTCGGATTTTGTTCGACAATGTGTTGCAACGTGTCCTCATAATCATACTTCGTCTTTGTAAACGGTTCCGCTACATAACCCTCTAAAGAATAAAGCGTATTTGCCATCACATTTTCTCCCTTCGTCCCTCTAATAAAGTGATTATATCGTTCAAAGCGCCGTAAATCAAGTTGAAACAGTATTTCACCCATCCCAAATTTGTCTATCTGATCATGCTAAAATACAATCAAGAAGGAGAAAAGCAAGGATATCGGCATTATGGAGGAGAAATCATGAGGCAGTTTGCAAGCGAAGCCGAAGCAATACAATATGTGGTTGGTTGCAAAGTATTTAAAGATTACAAAAGCTTTGAAGAATACAAAGAAGACATCGTTCTTTGCCTGATATATAGCTCATGGCACTATTCCGAAAAGGAAGCAGCGGAATGCATAAGAGACGACATTGATTTTGTGCGGGAAGCATTCAAAAAGAAGATTTGCGCGGACTCCTGTGCAGCAGAGGTAGGATATGCCTGCGGCTGACATGTGAACAAAAGTCTTCTTAAAGGCGTCAACTATTATTGAAGGTGATCACCATGCCATGCGTAAGCTAAATGAACGCGAACATAGATTGCTTGACCTTGCAAAAGAAAAAATGGAGTATAAAGACTAAATACTTTTCATTGTTTTTGCAGCGATCAAGTATGCGTTTGTCGAGGATTTGATCTTATTCCTTGAAGACGAGCCGGACGCCACATCGGAAGACGTCATCGACTATGTGCTTGAAATGACATATGAATGTCAGATCGAAGCCGAGAAAAACAGTAATTCGTGAAACGTGTTTATTAAAGGCAGAAGGCAAACGATGAAATCCAGTATTAAGTGATGAACGAAAAAGAAAGCAGCATCCATAACAGTAGAAAGCGCCTCGTGGAACTTGTGCGAGGACGAATTGATAAGGATCTGGCGTTTGCTCTTTGCATCGGTTGCGAAGTGTACGGCGTGATCGACGAAGCGATAGAATTTCTCGAATCCCGTTCGGACTTTACGGAAGAAGACTTTGTTGAATTTGTGTATGCGGTCATTCCCGAAGAAGATCGATTAGATTAAGATTAAGGAGGTACAGAAATGGAACCTATGGAAGAATTAACGGAGCTTTTGAAGAATGTCAGCGATTCATATTATGATTTTGTGATAGGAATATGTCGATATGTCAGAAATGTCGACAACGGTGTTCAAATGATGATTGATTTTATAAAGGAACACCCGGACGCAAAGAGCGATGATATCATCGATGCATTGGAAACATTCGAAATGTTATGACGCAATATGCTGCATGAGAAAGGGAATCATATGATCGACGGAAAGAAAACAAACGAAGACTTGACGCCGCAGGAGCAGCGTCTTGCAGATCTCCTGTTTACGATCAAGGACGATGAAGCGTTTGTCAATTCTCTTATGACATGGTGCGATGAAGATGACGTAATAGAAGAGACGGCAGACTTCATCGAGGATAATCCCGGATGCACGGAAAGCGATATTCTCGGTTTTATTGCAAGTTTCGTAGAAATGGAATGCGTAGACGATGAAGCGCCAGCTGAAACAGCGGACGAGTTGAAAAACCTTCTGGAAAATGTCAGCGATTCATACTATGATTTTGTATTCGGTGTATGCCATCTGGTCAAATGCAGAGCAGACGGTGCACAGCTGGTGATCGATTACATTAAAGCGCATCCGGAAGCAAAGAGCGACGACATCATAGACTGGATGGAAGAATACGGTATGTAGATTTGACCAATTCCCTTAACAATCTAGCGAATGAAGCAAAGATCGCATTATAACCGATCGTACCGAATGATCCGCTTCTGCTTTCTCTGCGCATAGCAAAGCGAGTTGTACGCACCGCCGAAGTTGTGCGTGACAAAGGCGATCACGACGTCGGATCGGTCGATCATGTATTCGTTCCGGCGCGATATGGCGTAGCGCTTCGGCACGTTTTCCAGCGGTGGATAGACCGTTTCATCGTAATCGGAGGCGGCGAAAGACCTGTCAAGATACGGCAGCACCAATACAGAGCGGATCTCAAGATACCGCTCTTTTTGTTTTCGCACGGCAGCCGCGGCGAGCGCGTCGAACTGTCCGTACCCGCCGAGATAAAAGCAATCCGCGCCCTCGCGGATCAGTTCCTCGACGGTCTCGTTCAGCCACGCGCCGACTGCCTTCGAATCAAAAACATCCCTATGCCCGCAAAATGTAACGATCAAATGCGTTTCCTCACATTCTTTAGATATACGGTATATCTATTTCGGATATTATAACACATCATAGACATAAAATAAACACACCATACAGCCATTTGAAAGGAGATTGAACCATGGCCGTAAAGAGTGTGTCGATCCGGATTGAGGAGGAAATGCTGAAAAAGCTCGCCTATATCGCAGATTATGAAGGCCGTTCGGTGAACAGCCATATCCTCGTGCTCGTTCGCAATGCGATCAAGGAGTTTGAAAACGAGAATGGAAGCATCGATGGCGACATTCGCCCCGATAAGAATGTGAAGCCGTCAAGACGGTAAAAGCAATGTTTATCCAAAGCCCGGAAAGCGCGCTTCGGGCTTTTATCGTATGAATGTCTTGTTTTCTGCCTTCAATGTCGTGTTTTCTCGCGCCAAAGTCCCGTTTTCTGCCTTCAATGTCCTGTTTTCTCAGGGCAATGTCTTGTTTCTTCTCAAGGCGTATTCGCTATGTTTCTTATTTCACGCGAAAATTATACCTTAACGGGTATAATCATATCAATTTTCCATTAAAATATACCCGATGTGGTATAAAATAAAAGAGAAGCATTGACAATATACCCGATGAGGTATAAAATTGACTCATGAAAAACATCGGAGCATTTATCAAAGAAAACAGAAAAGCAGCCGGACTGACGCAGGAGGAATTTGCCGTGCGCGCAGGGCTCGGGCTGCGCTTTGTCCGCGATCTGGAGCAAGGCAAAGAAACGGTACGGATGGACAAGGTCAATCAGGCGCTTGCCATGTTCGGCATGAAAGCGGTGCCGGGAAAGGCGGATGACGAATGAGCACGTTTCGAAAAGCGGCGGTCTATGTGCGAGACTGTTTTGCCGGGTTCCTTTCGGAAACGGACAGCGGGTATCGGTTCGCGTATGACGCGGAGTATCTGACCTTGCCCGACACGCAGGCAATTTCTCTGACCCTTCCGCTTCGGGAAGCGCCGTATGAATCGAACGTCCTGTTTCCGTTCTTCGACGGGCTGATTCCGGAGGGGTGGCTTTTGCATATCGTGAGCAAAAACTGGAAGCTGGATCAGAACGATCGCTTCGGGCTGCTTTTGGTTGCCTGCAAGGACTGCATCGGCGCGGTGCGGATCGAGGAGGCGGAACAATGAAGTGCTATTGCTGCGGAAAACCGATTTTGCCGGAAGAAAGCAATTGCGGCTGGCATACGCGCTGCATCCGCAAATTCTTCGGAACGGATACGCTGCCCGCATTGGATTTAAGCGAAGAAGCGCTTGCCTCGTATGTGACGGAATCGGTGTTTAAGGGTCTGACTGTGCCCGGCGTACAGCGGAAGATGTCGCTGCATCTGGAGCAGAAGGATGCGCCGCGCCTGACGCTGGTTAATTATCCGACCGGCTACATTTTGAAACCGCAGACGCCGGAGTACCGCAATCTGCCGGAAGCCGAAGATCTTGTTATGCGAATTGCGGAAAAGGCAGGCGTCAGGACCGTGCCGCACGCGCAGCTTCGGATGAACGGACAGTTTGCGTACATCACAAAGCGCATCGATCGGAAGATCACCGGCAAACAGCGGGTTCGCGTGCAAAAGTATGCGATGGAGGACTTTTGCCAACTGGATGAAAGATTGACCGCAGATAAGTATCGCGGTTCCTATGAGCGCTGCGCGAAGATCGTTTCCCGATATTCCGTGCGGACGGGTCTGGATCTGTCCGAACTGTTCCTGCGGCTGGTCGTTTCGTTTGTCACGGGCAATTCGGATATGCATCTCAAGAACTTCTCGCTGATCGAACTCTCGCCGGGCAGCGGCGCATTCGTTCTGTCTTCGGCATACGATCTGCTTCCGGTCAATCTGGTGCTGCCGGAGGATCGGGAGGAGCTTGCGCTGACGATGAACGGCAAGAAAGCGAATCTTCACCGAAACGATTTTCTGCATTTTGCGGAGCAGAGCGGCGTCGGAAGAACGGCAGCGGAAAAGATCATCAAAAAGGTGCTCGCCGCCGAAGACGACTTCCTTTCCCTGTGCGACGATTCCTACCTGCCGCAGAACATGAAAGATGCGCTGAAAGAGCTGATCCGCTCGCGCTGCGCGCGGCTGAAATAGAGCATAAAGTTTAACCCCTTTTGACTCATAGGACAAAAGGGGTTAAATACTGTTTATATTCGCTATTCGCCATAAACCACTTCCCGGATCACGATCTCCTCCGCGCGGGCGTGGAGGCTGTTCATGCGGCGGAGCCATTCCATCTGGTTTTCGGCTTTCAGACGCTCGGTGACGCCTTCCAAAGGTGTCATTTTAGAAACCGTGGCTTCGATCTGCTCCCTTGCTGTGCGGTCGATCTCCAGAAGATGATCGGTCAGTTTGCCGGAGAGGACGAGGGCGGTCAGCGTGCCGTCGTGCCGCTGCTCCAGGAAACGCTTCCGCATCCTGCCGTACTTGCCGATGGGGGCGTCGGGCGCGGGATCGAGGATCAGATTCGGGATCTGAATGCTGCCGACCGTGGTATAAGTGACGTTCATTTCGATACCTCCTTCAATGAATCCGATGGACTTCGCGCGGGGGCTGCTTTCGCCGGACGGAAGTATGCGTTCCGAGCAGGATCGGAAGGTGAATCTTTGCATACTCCAGCACATCCCTCGCCGCTACCAAAAAATCAGCCCCCTTCATGGGGGCTGTTTTTTTGTCGCGCCGGGGCAGCGAGAACGGGCGCGAAGCGTCCGTTCGTATACGCGCGGTCGCTTCGCGTCCGCGCGTCGCCGGAGATTCTTCCGCTGTCTAAGCAATCAGAAGAATCTCCGTAACGGATCGCCGCGGCTGATCATCGATTCTCACGGGCGCGAAGCGTCCGTTCGTATACGCGCGGTCGCTTCGCGTCCGCGCGTCGCCGGAGAAATATCCTTATTCAGCGCGAAGCGCTGTATCTGATCGGATTTCTCCGTATCGGATCGCCGCTGCCATATTGTCTGCATGACGGACGTGCCGCTTCCGATTGTCGAAAAAAACAGCTTTATTCCGTCGAATATCATATGAGAGAAAGATATTACATGTTTTCAATAAAGAATTAACAACCAATCAAAAACGCTCCCGGTTTGGGAGCGTTTCTTCTTTTCAATGGGTCCGATGCATCGGACGCGAGCTGTGTTTTTGGAAATGAAAAGTTCTCGATGTCCTTTCAAAGGCATTGTGATAAGGCGTGAAACATGATAAAATATTATAAATACAATGGAAAGGGAGCACACTTATGAAATGTAATGTTTGCGGTAAAATAATCGAAGATGGCAGTGACTTTTGCTATTTTTGCGGAACAGTTTTTAACGAAAACGCCATTGAACACGATGCGAAGGAAATCAATCAGATAAATGAGAAACTTGGTATTAATGACGCAAAGGTTATAGCGAAACCTAGCCAAAACAAAAGAGATAATGAAAAGGAGGTCCCAAAGCAGACTGCGGAAAGAGGGAAATCCTTTACTGGAATCGTTATAGAAATCCTTTCAATAATCATATTAATTGTTGGGTTTGTCGGCGCATGCATCTTAATGGACAAGGTGGGTGCAGGAATTGGTCTTGCTATAATGGTAGGTGTTCTCTTGTTTGGTTTGATGTGTTTTGGCTTCGGGAAAGTGATCTGCTTATTAACCGAAATCAATTCAAAAATCAAATAATTATTAACAGCTTTTACCCCTGTGTGAAAGATATCAATACTCTCGCTGCTTTCACATCCAATACTTTGGTAAGTTGCAATAAGCTAATCAAAACGCTCCCTGCCGGGGGAGCGTTCTTGTCCTTCAATGGATCCGGCTGACAGGACGCGGAATCTGCTTCCGGGAAACGGTGACCTGCGTTCCCAGCAGGATCGGAAGATGGTTTTTTGCGAATTCAACCAGATCCGTCTCATTTGCGAACGGACGTTAAGAGCCTGTTTGACTGCTTCTACGCCCCAAATGCCGCCAGGTTATCAGCCATTCGATATACTACAATAATTATGGCGATTTTGTTTTCTCTTATAGTACAAGAATATGTTAAATTCATCAAATACATACCTAAAAACCATGTAAATTTCTACTGACAGGGACATACATGTAAAGGAAACTCTGTCAGCAGGCTTTTAGCTCTTTAATCGATATGTTCGATTGCGGTTGCCTCCTTCCGGAACAACGATACCTTCTGAAACGAGCTCGTACAACAGTTGCTTTACTCTCGTTGATTTCACCCCCAACACCTGAGTAAGCTGCGATACGCTGCATTTGCCTTGATTTGTTAAGTGCTCGATGATCAAAGCCTTCTGCACAGATGCTTTTATCGTCACTTTTTTATCGTCGCTTTTTATCGTCACTTTTTTATCGTCACTTTTGAACAGCGGCAATACAAGCGTGCTTCGGTCGGGTTCGGAGGAGATCAGAATTGTCGGTTCGCTCCATCCCTGCTGTTTCCAGACAGAAAAGATATTCGGAATACCGCTGCCCGCGCGTTCGCCGATATCGATCAGATTGAACATCTTCATCATCGTACCGTTGCGCGGATCGGAGATACCGCCGGAACGCGCGGCGGAAAGACCGATGCGGAAATCACCCGGATTGGTCATGGTGATCACATCTTTTTTCTTGATAATGACGAGTCCCTGCCGACCGTAGTAATCGGCGTTGACCAGGCAATTTGCCAACGCTTCGCGCAGCGCCCGATGGACCGGCGTATCATCGACGCGGTAAATCCCGTTCATCTCAAAGGGGACTTTCAGATCAAGCTGAAGCTTGTTATAGACCCGGAAATAGAAATCGAAGACGTTTCCGCTCCAATCTCCGGAAGAAGAGATGACCCGATCTGTCCATCGATGGACGTCATCGTATTCTTCGCGATAATCCAGGAAGTAGCGCGGGTATTCACGGACGATATCCGATTCGTTTCCAAACATCAATAAGCCTGCTGCGGTGGGATGAACCGAACCGTTTTCGTCGATTGCCGCTGCGCCGAGTTTGATGAGAAAATGCTCGTCGTCCAGAGTATCCCAGACATGCCCGGGCTTGCTGAGACGCATCCGCTGCCGATAAGCACGCAAGCTCTCTGCGTTGATGACGTCCAGACTCATTTCCTGCAGAACGAGCATATCCTGCGTCTTTATTGAGGCATCACGGTACATTGCATGCAGTTCGTCGGCGGTGCACTTGTAATCGCCTTCTCCGTTGCGGCGATAGCTGTTCAGCGGATTGCCGTCCACATAAACCGGTTTATAGGTGCGATCGGCCCGCGGGACATTGATAACGACGATGCTTTCCTCGCCGACAGGTTCAATCGTAACATCTTTGCTCGAAAGAATGTTGACGCTGGCTTTATTGGGATTGTTGACGGCGTCCCAGAAATCCTTTACCAGTTTTTCCGGATCCGGAAGATGGACTGCGTGGAGAGATTTGTCCGGATGCTCTTCGACACCAAGCAGAATGATCCCGCCTAGCGTATTTGCGAATGCGGAATATGTCTCCCAAATGCTCTGCGGAAGTCCGCCGACAGCTTTCTTTGCTTCGATTCGGTTGTTTTCTCTGTACTGTTCCAGATGCTGCAGGTCGATCATGGTATACCTCCGAAAATCTCCATATACATTATAGCCGAAGGCAGCAGTGTTTACAATGTTTTTTCATGCTGAATGGAGCCGACTGACCGTGCCGAAACCGGGTTCCTTCAGTGGATCCGATAAATGAACTTGTCTGTACAGGTAAAAACCGGTACAATAAAAAGACCGCTTTTATCAGAATGAGAAAAATGGTATGATAAAAAACGGATGCAATATTTTTCGGTGTTCGTGCGTTGTTATGATGAAAGGACGGAAAATGACATGTTGATAAATGCACAAAAAGCAGAAGACCCGGATCGCGAGAGGATCGATTCTTTGCTGTCACGCATCAAGGACGGAGATCGGCACGCCATGGAGTTGCTGTATCGCTGTACCGCGAAGAACGTGTACGGCTATGCGCTGTCCATGCTGAAAAGCACGGCGGACGCAGAGGACGTTTTGCATGACTGCTACGTGCAGGTATTTCAGAAAGCGCGTTTTTACAGAAGTGAAGGAAAGCCTATGGCGTGGATCCTCACGATTGTGAAGAACCTCTGCCGCGATGCGATGCGGAAGCGAAAAAAGACCGATCCCCTTCCGGACGGAGATTGGGTCGCGGAGCTTGCAGAACAAAAGCACTTATCGAACGACGAGCGTCTTCTGTTGGACGAGTGCATGAAAAGACTTTCCGATGAGGAGCGCATGATCATCGTGCAGCATGCCGTTATCGGATTCAAGCATCAGGAAATCGCAGACGATCTGGATCTGCCGCTGTCAACCGTTCTTTCCAAATACCGGCGGGCGCTCATGAAACTGCGCACCGCAATGCTGAAAGGAGATTCCTATGATGTCTGATAAAGAACTGGAAAAAAAGGTGGATGATCTGTTCGCAAAACTGACGCCCGATTACGCGGAATCGATGCTCAAAGATATCGATACGGTGCAAAAACCTGCCGGCAAAAAGCGCAATCTGAAAAATCTCTGGCTGCGCGTCGGATCGATCGCGGCGGTATTCGTTCTTGTGACGGTCGGGATCGTCGCCGCTGTCAATTTTACGCGCTACAACAAGGTCGATACGACCGTAACGCTTGACGTCAACCCGAGCATTGAATTGCGCGTCAACCGGTATGACCGCGTTCTGCGCGTCACGCCGCTCAACGCAGACGGCGAAACGGTGATCGGTACGATGCGGCTGAAGAACGTTGACCTCGACGTTGCGGTCAACGCACTGATCGGCTCCATGATGAAGAACGGATATTTGAGCGAGATGTCAAACTCGATCCTTGTTACGGTGGATGGTTCTGACGCCGCGCGAAGCAGCACTCTTACCGAACGTATTTCCTCGGATATTGAAGCGCAGCTGAACGCCGGCTTTACCGGATCGGTGTTAAGCCAGACGGTACAGCACGATGCAGCGCTGCAATCGCTTGCCGACGAACACTCGATCACGGTCGGGAAAGCACAGCTGATCCAAGCGCTGGTCAGCCGCAATCCGCTTTACTCGTTCGACGCGCTCTCAAAGCTGTCCATCAACGAGCTGAACGTGCTGCTTGCAAAGGAGCCCGTAAATACCGACGCCATTCACACATCCGGCAGCGCAAGCACAAGCGCGTATATCGGCGAGGAACAGGCGCTTTCGATCGCTTGTCTCTATGTCGGGCTTGAGCCGTCCGAAGTGACGCTGACGGAGGCGATCGAGCTGGAATACGAAAACGGCAAGATGGTCTATGACGTGGAATTCCGCAAAGACGACTGCAAGTATGAGTTCGATATCGACGCCGTAACCGGAGAGATCGTTTCTTTCGGGCAAAAGCAGAAACCAAGCGGTGAACCGGTCACGCCGCCGGTCACGCCGGCACCGCCTGCCGCGGATATCGGGCAGGAACGCGCCGTTGCGATCGCGCTTTCCCACGCGAACGTACCGCAGAACGAAGCGGTTATCAGGAAGATCGAAAAGGAATCCGACAACGGCGTAACGTATTATGAGATCGAGTTTATCGATTCCGCCTTTGAGTACGAGTATAAGGTCAATGCCGCGACCGGTGCGATCATCAAAGCCGACAAGGAGCGCGACGACGATGCGCCCGGCACACATTCGGAAGTGCCGGAGCACAGCGCCGAGCTGATCGGCGAAGCAAAGGCAAAGGAGATCGCTTTGCGCCATGCGGGCTTCAGCGCCGGTGCGGTCAAGAAGCTGAAATGTGAGCTGGATCGCGAAAAAGGCAAGCTTGTCTATGAGGTCGAGTTCGAGGCGAACGGAATCGAATACGAATACACCGTCGACGCCGAGACCGGAGAGATCGTGAAGATCGAAAAAGAAGACGACCGGAAAGATATTGACGACGACGATGACGACGATTTCGACGACGATGATTAAGTCACGGTTGGGTTAATCGATATACGCAGATCAAAAGCGCTCCCGGCTTGGGAGCGTTTTGCTGCTGATCAATGAATTTGTTGGGCCGGCACGGGATAAGAGACAAGGGAATGAAAACTTCTATGGCAGCGTACAACAAAGCAAAAAGAAACGATAACACTATTAGGTAATCATTACAATATCAAGGGTTCTGCATTTTCACAATTATTGCTTTTTCGAACCGTCACGCTGTACCCGAAGATAATCCCACGTCATAAAGCTGTGTTTCCGTCCGCTTCAGACGCACAAGCGTTCTTCTTATGCGCATCGGCAACCGCTTCCGCCGCCAGTCCCTGATACCGATTCCGCCTTCCGTCAGCGGATCCGTGACAAGGTTTGCTGTCAAAACATCGTAGATCTTAAAATCCGAACCGGGAGTTTACCAAAATAAGACTTCATTTCTGTGCGTCTCAATGCTATACTTTATTTGTCGAAAGAGCACAATCGGCTTGCGTCGGAGGTTACCGAATTTCCTCCCCGCATCCGTATTCCTTTGTTGCGGCAAATGATCAGCGATCACGGTATTTGAAAAAATGGAGAACAATATACTGCAAATTGATAATCGAAAAGCTTTTCGCAGATGGCTTGCACTTCATGCTGACAATGAGAATGAATGTTGGGTCGAGCTGAAACGCGGCAGACCTGCCGCAGACGACAGGTTTTATTATCTTGACGCGGTGGAAGAAGCGCTTTGCTTCGGCTGGATCGACAGCACGTATAAGCTGATTAACGGGAAGCGAATGCAGAGATTTACGCCGAGAAAAAAGAACAGCCCGTGGACGGAGCTGAATAAAGAGCGTGTACGGCGATTGGAAAAGTTGGGGCTGATGACAGAGGCGGGAAGAGCAGTTCTTCCTGCCATGGGCGTACGGAGTTTTATAATCGATCCGGATATTGAGGCTGCACTTATAAAGGCGCGAGTTTGGTCAAGGTTCAAATCGTTCCCATCGCTTTACCGGCGAGTGCGAGCCGGAAACATTGCTTTTTATAAGAAACGAAATCCGGCTATGTATGAGAAAGCGCTTTTTCACTTGATTACCGAAACGAAAAAAGGTAAAATGTATGGAGAATGGAACGACTACGGCAGACTTTTGGAATATTGATTCTCATCGTCGTCGAAGAGTAATTGTAAACCAAAATACCTGTGTATATTTACCTGTGAAATCATAAAGAGGGGATGCTGCTTATGATTCTGTTTTTATTGGCCGGTGTAGCAAGCTTTATTCCGTCGGTTTCCCTATTTCTGTGGCTCCGGAATCGCTTGAAGAAGGAAGAGACGTATAAAAAACTATGCACTCGAACGCTGCTGCACGGCGCCATGTGTGTATTGCCGGTGCTTCTGCTGTCCGGAAGCAGCTATATCATTCTTCGATTGACTGGGCTTCATAATTTAAATCCGCTTTTATATCAGGCACTATATAATATCATTGTATTGGCGCTGATGGAGGAAACGGCAAAATATTGGGTTTTCCGGCGCATCCTGAAAAAGACGAAGTATGCGTATTCATGGCTGGATACAGCGGTTTTGATGACGATTGTCGGACTTGGCTTCGGTATGCTGGAAAGCGTCGTCTATGCAATCGGCGCCAGCGTGCCGGTTGTGCTGATCCGCGGCATCTGTGTTCCTCATGCCGGGTATGGTTTCCTGACCGGTTATTTCTACGGCAAGGGAAGTAAAACCGGCAAGCCTGCCGTAAAGTGGACGGGCTTTTTGCTTTCATGGCTGATGCATGGTCTTTACGATTTTTCGCTGAGTCAGGAGTTTATTGCAATCAATGATAATCTTATGATAGTAGCGCTCCTTTTAGCCGTGATGGACATTGTACTGGTGTTCCTCCTGGTTGGGTTTGCACGAAAGGCAAAAAAGCAGCCGCTCTATATCGAGCCGCTGCCGGAAACGATCGGAAAAGAAAGCGAATGATTATGCGATTCTCGAAGCAATTGCGGAAATCAATGGTTACACGAATCGCTTGAAAAATGGAAGGCATCTGCGGAAGAAAAGAAAGAAGAGCAGAATGGATCTGGGGGACAAGCATGAAAGCATCTGATCCGTACAGAACCGCTTACGTCCGGATCCTCAAGGAGGAGCTTCGCGCAGATCAGACCGTCTGCGTCCTCGCCGGCAAGGGCCTTCCGGCGCAGCGCGGGGAAAGGCCGGCAAAAAGCCGAAGCGTATGATCCCCAAAAAGCACAAGTAAAAAACAGGAGAGAGTGCCATGAACGAACAGTGGATTTCGGATGTCATCAACAAAGCCATGGAAATTGGCCGTCAACAGATCTCCCGGGGCAATGTGGCTACCTATATCCCGGAGCTGGGCAAGGCACGCAAAGAAGCGCTGGGGCTTTGCGTTTCTCTGCCGGACGGGACGGCCTATAAGGTCGGGGATACCAATATTCGTTTTACGATC
>JAEEGK010003216.1_pt1 | contig 40818 bp, 23 predicted proteins | sample 8958771 | NCBI WGS metagenome assembly JAEEGK01 (sample SAMN16246547, study PRJNA631951) | gut metagenome | biome: gut microbiome; feature: rumen; material: SC-attached | host: Bos | place: Iran: Karaj | collected 2018-10
CAGCGTAAAACATATTTATATACTAACGTATCAACAATGAAATTCAAGAGATTTATGATGCTGGCCGCCCTGCTCGTTAGTAGCGTGGCCGCAATGGTGGCACAGGAGATGCAGATGCCTCCCATCCCCATCGACAAGAACGTGAAAATCGGTAAGCTGGACAATGGTCTGACCTACTACATCCGCAAGAACAACTGGCCCGAGAACGTGGCCAACTTCTACATCGCCCAGCGCGTGGGCTCTATCCAGGAGAACGAAGACCAGCGCGGTCTTGCCCACTTCCTGGAGCACATGGCCTTCAACGGATCGGAGCATTTCCCCGACTCGGCACTGCTCGACTTCACCCGCAGCATCGGCGTTGACTTCGGTCGCGACCTGAATGCCTACACCTCTATCGACCAGACGGTGTATCGCATCTGCGACGTGCCCACCAAGCGTGTGACGGCACTCGACTCGTGCATACTCGTGCTGAAAGACTGGTCGAACGGTCTCACGCTGAAAGGCGAGGAGATTGAGAAGGAGCGCGGTGTCATCCATCAGGAATGGCAACTGGGTGAAGGTCCCGTGCAGCGCATCCAGCAGAAACTCTTCCCCCGCCTGTATCCCGGCTCTAAGTATGGCGAGCGTCTGCCCATCGGACTGATGAGCGTCGTCGACGGCTGTAATCCGCAGGTGCTGCGCGATTATTACCACAAATGGTATCGTCCTGACAACCAGGCCATCATCATTGTCGGTGATGTGGACGTGGACCATTGCGAGCAGGTGATTAAGGATCTCTGGAAAGACAGCAAGGTGGATCCCAATGCCGCCAAGGTGATAGACGAGCCCGTGCCCGACAATGCCGAGGCCATCTTTGCCATCGAGAAAGACAAGGAGATGCAGTACGGCCAGATCCTGATGTGCATGAAACAGGATGCCACTAAGCCCGAAGAGAAGGTGGGCGTCGACTATCTCATCCAGGACTACTGCGTGGACCTGATCTCCTTGATGTTCGATATGCGCACCCAAGAAGCAGCCCAGAAACCTGACTGCCCCTTTGTGTATGCCAGCGCCAGCTATGGCGAATACCTGCTCTCGAAGACCAAGGACGCCTTCATGCTCGTCGGCGTGCCCAAGGAAGGCAAGGACCTGGAGACAGCGGCTGCCATCTACCGCGAGGCACAGCGCGTGAAGCAGTATGGTTTCACCCCCTCTGAGTTCGACCGCGCCAAGCAGGAATATATGAGCCGTCTGGAGAAGCAGTTCACCAACCGCAACAAGATTACCAATGCCGACTACGGCAACCAGTATCGCGACCACTTCCTTGCCAACGAGCCCATCCCCTCTATCGAGGAGCGCTACGAGCTGATGAAGCAGTTAGCCCCGATGATTCCCCTCGATGCTGTCAACGAGATTCTGCAGAAACAGCTCATCAGCAACACCGACTCCAACCTCGTGGTGGCTTTCTTTGCCCCCGACCGTGAAGGCTATGTCCTGCCCACCGAGCAGCAGATGGGCGACGCCGTGCGTGCCGTGCGCAGCGAGAAAATCGAGGCCTACGTGGATAACGTGAAGAACGAGCCGCTCATTGCTCCCGAGGCAATGCCCAAGGCAGGCAAGATTGTCAAGGAGACCGAGAACAAAGAGCTGGGCTACAAAGAGCTGACACTCTCCAACGGTGCCCGCGTCATCATGAAGAAGACCGACTATAAGGACGACGAAATCCAGTTCCAGGCCATGGCCAAGGGCGGTAAGGGACTCTACGGAGCTGCCGACTACGACAATATGCAGCTCTTCTCGACCGTCATGGAGACCAGCGGACTGGGCAACTTCTCGAACACCGAACTGCAGAAAGCCCTCTATGGCAAGCAGGCCAACGTCAGCATGAACCTTGATAACTACTACGAGGTGCTGGGCGGACATACCGTTCCCAAGGACATCGAGACCCTGTTGCAGCTCATCTACCTTAACTTCACCAACGTGAAGAAAGACGAGGAAGCCTATAAGAGCATCATGGGACAGATTGAGGTAGTGCTCAAGAACCGCCACCTCTCGCCCGAGACCGCCTTCAGCGACTCAGCTGCCGTCACCATGTACAACCACCATCCGCGCTATGCTCCGCTCACCATCGAGACCTTGAAGGGCGTCAACCAGGACCGCATTCTTCAGATAGCCAAGGAGCGCTTCAGCAATGCCGGCGAGTTCGTGTTCTATTTCGTGGGTAACTACGACGAGGCCACCCTGCGTCCGCTCATCGAGCAGTACATCGCCTCGCTGCCCTCGAAGAAGAAGGCTACGGGATGGAAGGAAGTTCCCAGCTTCGTCAACGGCAAGGTGCTGAACAAGTTCTACCGCAAGATGGAGAGTCCCAAGGCCTCTGCACTCGAGGTGTGGCACATGCCCGTGGAATACACTCCTGAGAACGAGGTGCTCGCAGATGCCGCCGCCCAGGTGCTCATGATGGTCTATCTGAAAGACATCCGCGAAGATGCCAGCGCCGCCTATTCTGTAGGTGTGCAGGGAAGCATCCGCCGCATGGGTCTTAAGACCGAAGCCCTGCTGCTGGCCCAGTGTCCCATGGACCCGAAGAAGGCCGACACAGCCCTGAAGCTGCTGGCCAAGGGAATGGCCGACAACAGTCAGCGCGTTGACGACGAGAAGGTGCAGAAGGTGAAGGAAACCATGCTGAAGACCTACGACGAGCAGGTGAAGACTAACGGCTTCTGGATGAACTACATCGACGAATACGTATGGACCGGCAAGAACCTGGTGAAGGGACAGCGCGAGGCCATCGAGTCGCTCACTCCCCAGAAGATTGCCGCCTTCCTGAAGAAGTTGGTGGCCAGCGGAAACCACGTAGAGGTTATCATGCTGCCCGAAGAGAACAAGCAGTAATCTTGAATGGAGAATGTAGAGTGTAGAATTCTCCATTCTCCATTCTCAATTCTACACTAATAAAAACAGCCCGCACAAGGCTGTTTTTGTTTTTTAGTACCATGAAATGGGGATTTTGTGGATTTTTCTTTTACAAGTGGCGAAGAAATTTACCGATTTTTAAGTATTGCAAGTATTTTTAATTCATTCTAACTTTGCAACGCAAAAATGATACTATTGTTTTTTCAGTAATACATTATTATAATGATGAACAGGCTGTTAGCTATTTTGGCCGCAGGCATGATGATGATGCCCGGCACCGCAAATGCAGAAGAGACTCCGGAAACTAATGAGGGGAACGGCACGGCTCAGACCGACCGCGACCACAGCGACTATACCTTCCGCGTGGGCGGGTATGGCGAGATTCTGGGAAACTATAAGGACTACGGACTGAACCGCTGGAACGGAACGCTGGACGGCATTCCGAAGAAAAACCGCGGAACGGTCTCGATACCGCGCTTTGTGATTGCGCTCGACTATAAGTTCTCGGAGAAATGGATTCTGGGCGCCGAGATTGAATTCGAGTCGGGCGGCACCGGAACAACCTACGAACTGGAGGAACAGTCGGGCAGCGAGAACACGGAATACGAAACGGAGATAGAAAAAGGCGGCGAGGTGGCGCTTGAGCAGTTCCACATCACCCGTCTGATAGTGCCTGAGTTTAACCTGCGTGCTGGTCATATGATTGTTCCCGTGGGACTGACCAATGCTCACCACGAACCCATCAACTTCTTCGGCTCGTCGCGCCCTGAGGGCGAGTCCACCATGATGCCCTGCACATGGCACGAGACGGGCATCGAGGCCTTCGGATCGTTCGGAAACGGCTATGCCAGTTTCGACTACGAGGCCATGGTGGTGGCTGGTGCCAATCCCAACGGATTCGACAAGTACCACTGGATAAAAGGCGGAAGGCAGGGATTCTTCGAGGCCGATAATTTCACGTCGCCGGCCTATGTGCTGCGACTTAACTACACCGGTGTGCCGGGACTCCGTCTGGGCGGCAGCTTCTATTATGTGGCCAATGCCGCGCGCAATGCCGACAAGCTGACCACCTACGACCAGCTGGGAAAGATTCCCGTAAGGCTTTGGTCGCTCGATGCACAGTACACCAACCGCTATGTGGTGGCGCGCGCCAACTATGTGGGGGGAAACGTGGGCAATGCCGACGGCATTCAGAGCATCAACCGGAGCTACAGCAACCTGTCGCCCTACAGCCGTCAGGGAAGCATTGCCAAGAAAGCACTTACCTACAGCGCTGAGGCGGGCCTCAACCTGAAGGCCCTGCTGGGGCAGGACAAGAAGTTTCCTGCAATATGGCCCTTTGTCCACTATGAGTATTACAACACCCAGGAGAAGGCCGAGAAGCCCATCACGATTATGGACGACCGCTGCCAGGTGAGCATGTGGACGTTTGGACTGAACTGGCGCCCGCTGCCGACGCTGGTGGTGAAGGCCGACTACACCACCCGCCAGATAGGCACGGGCAAGATGTTCGGCACGGGCCCGTACAACAGCGAGAACGAGTTCGGCGTGTGTGTGGCCTACACGGGATGGTTCTTCAAGAAATAGTTTCATATACATCAACAATTTTATAAACACGAGAATGAAAAAGATTTTTAAGTATGCAATGCTCTGTGCTGCCGTGGGCACGCTGAGCCTGGGGTTCACTGCCTGTGGCAGCGATGACGACGACACCCCGAAGAATCCCAACGAGGGCAGGGCCGCTGCCGACATTGTCTATTCCCAGCAGAACGCTGCTGCCTGGGGCAACTATATGGTGGCCGTGGCTAACCTTTTGAACAAGGATGCCTCGACACTGTATGAACGCTGGAACACTGGCTCGAACTATGGCGGAAACAGCTATGCCGGCTATTTCAAGTCGCACAACAACGAGGATTTCGGTTCGGCACTGAACTGTGTGGAGCAGATTATCGACGGCTGCACCGACATCGCCTCGGAGGTGGGTTCCACAAAGATTGGCGACCCCTACAAGCTGTATGTGGCAGGCAAGACCACCGAGGCCCTGTATGCCGTGGAGTCGTGGTACAGCTGGCACTCGATTGCCGACTATGCCAACAACATCCGCTCCATCCGCAATGCCTACTACGGAAGCCGCAACGGCAGCGTGAACGCCAACTCGCTCTCGGCCGTTCTTGCCAAGAACAATCCAGAACTGGATGCCGAGACCAAGGCAATGATTAAGGATGCCATCGACAAGATTGAGGCCATACCCGACCCCTTCCGCAACAACATCAACAGCACCCAGGCCAAAGAGGCCATGAATGCATGCACGGAACTGTCGGATTTCCTCGACACCCAACTGAAGACCTATTTCCAGAACACATCGGCCGTGAACAGCGACGCTGTGCTGGATCCCGTCGTGAAACAGTATGTCGACGGCGTGGTGCTGCCCACCTACCTTGACCTGAAGAACGCCAACGCAGCGCTGTTTGCCGCCGTGCAGGCTTTCCACAAGAATCCCTCGAACGCCGCTTTCGAGAATTGTGCCAAGGCATGGCTCGTGTCGCGTGAGCCGTGGGAGTCGTCGGAGGCTTTCCTCTATGGCCCGGTTGCCGACCTCGGACTCGATCCCAACATGGACTCTTGGCCACTCGACCAGGCCGGTATCGTGAAGGTGCTGAACTCGCAAGCATGGGCAGAACTGGAATGGAAGGGCGACTTTGACGAAGAGGACGACGACATTGCCTCGGCACAGTCGCTGCGCGGTTTCCACACGCTGGAATTCCTGATTTTCCGCGACGGAAAGGCCCGCACGCTGAACGATTAAGACCATGACTCTCTGCGGAGAGAATACCCCTAACAAGGCGAAGACGGAACTATCGAAAACCGTCTTCGCTCTTCGCGCTTTCTGGCGCAAACCATGTTTTTTATACAAATCATTATGAAGATTTTCAAGAAATACGCGCTGCTGGCGCTTGCCGGATTGATGGTTTCGTCGTGTAGCGACGACGACGGACTTGATGTGCTCGACATCGATGTGCCGTCAGGTTTTTCACTCTCGGCCGGCACATCCACTAATTTCATGAACTCAGCCTTCGCCTACGACAATCCTGCCGACTGGGTGAAGGGCAGCTACGACACAAGATTCAATCTGGGCGATAGGCTGTACGACCACGTCAGAACCAGCGACAACGGACAGAACGGCGGACTGGGTCCGGTCTATGCCGGCTACAGTTGCGGTTCGTGTCACCGCAATGCCGGTCGTACCACCCCCGCCCTGTGGTCGTCGGAAGGCTCGGGCGAATACGGCTTTTCGTCGATGCTTATTTATATAACGAGGAAAAACGGCGCCTTCTTCCAGGACTATGGTCGTGTGATTCACGACCAGGCCATCTATGGTGTGAAACCTGAGGGCAAGGTGCGCATTACCAAGAAATACCAGACATTCCATTTCCCCGACGGCGAGCCTTACGAGCTGTGCTACCCGCAGTATGAAATCTGCGAGTGGTATGCCGACTCAATCAGTCCCGACGACTTGTTCTGCACGGTGCGCATCCCGTTGCGCCATGTGGGCATGGGACAGATGATGGCGCTCGACCGTCACGAGATAGAACAGCTGGCGGCCCGGAGCAACTATCCCGAATGGGGCATCAGCGGCCGCTGCAACTACATCGTCGAACGGGGCATCCGCCAGCTGGGACTGAGCGGAAACAAGGCCCAGCATGCCGACCTCACCGTGGAACTGGGATTCTCGAGCGACATGGGTGTCACCAATAGCCGCTATCCCGAGGAAATATGCGAAGGGCAGGCCCAAGTGAACCAGGGTTCGATGATGGGACTGAGCTACGAGCAGTTGGACTGTACCACGGAGGAGATGGAGAACGTGGACCTCTACATGCACTGCCTGAGTGTGCCGGCGCGCCGCAACGTCAACGACCCGCAGGTGAAAATGGGCGAGCAGATGTTCTACAGGGCCGGCTGCCACCTCTGTCATGTGACCACGCTCCACACCCGTCCGCGCGGTGCCACGCTGCTGAACGGCACCGAACTGCCATGGCTGGGCAATCAGACCATCCATCCCTACAGCGACTATCTCATTCACGACATGGGCAGCGAGATTATGGGCGTGGGACTGAACGACAACTACGTCAGCGGACTGTGTCGTGGCAACGAGTGGCGCACCACACCGCTTTGGGGCATCGGCCTGCAGCAAAAGGTGAACGGTCACACCAGTTTCCTGCACGACGGGCGTGCCCGCAATTTCGTGGAAGCCATCATGTGGCATGGCGGTGAGGGCGAGGCCTCGAAGAACGTGTTCAAGAATATGACCAAGGAAGAGCGCAGCGCACTGGTAAGTTTCCTGTGGTCGCTCTGACAAACCAAATAAGAAAATAAAAACGATACAAGATATGAAAAAGTTTTTGCTGATGGCCCTGGTGGCCATGCTCCCTGCGGCAACGTTTGCCCAGGAGGAAGAAGACACAGAGAACGGCGTGGTTTCTGTGGCTGGTAAGGAAGGTTTCAAGATTGCCACCAAGAAAGGCGACTTCGTGTTCAAGCCTTACATGATGGTGCAGGCCTCGGGAAATTTCAACTACTACGACGACGAGGGACTCGACAAGGCCTACAATCAGGACAATGTGGCCAACTCGGGCTTTGCCATCCCCTACGCCATCATCGGTTTCACTGGTAAGGCGTTCGACAAGGTGAGCTATAACGTCAGCGTGAATGCTGCCGGCAGCGGCGGCAACATCCTGCAGCAGGCCTGGTTCGACGTGAAGTTCAAGGAACAGCTGGCGCTGAAGGTGGGTAAGATGAAGACGCCCTTTGCCCACGGTTTCCAGACCACGCTGGGCTATACGCTGATGCCCTGTGTGCCCACGTCGCTGACGGCTGCTGTCATTCTGCCTCATTCGCTCAATGCCGTGACGCCCTCGATGAATACCGGATGGGACATCGGCGTGGAGTTGCACGGACTGCTGGCCAAGAAGTTCGGCTACGAGGTGGGACTGTTCAACGGAACGGGCGGAGGCGTCAACGGCGCCACCAAGACCTTCTCCGACGACTGGCACATCCCCTCGCTGCTCTATGCCGCCCGCTTCACCTTTATGCCCAAGGGCGTCATGCCCAACATTCAGGGCGACCCTAACCGTCTGAACGAAGACAAGATGCTCTTCGGCGTCAGCGTTTCGGAGAATGTGGAGTCGGAGAGCGAGTCGACCAACGACTTCCGCGCCGGTGCCGAGTTCTCGATGCTAAAAGACCGCTGGTATGTGGGTGCCGAAGCCTACTACATGCATGTGGGCTTCACCAAGCGGCAGAAAATCGACGAGACCTACAACTACTGGGGAGCCTATGCCCAGGTGGGCTATTTCCTGACTCCCCAATGGCAGCTGGCTGCCCGCTACGACTTCATGGACCGTAACGGCACCGACACGAAGGGACAGCTCAACATGCCTGCCGTCGGCGTGAACTATTTCGTGCCGAATACCAACCTGAAGGTGCAGGCCATGTATCAGTATATCGGCCGCACAGGTCATGCCACCCAGCTCGACCGCGACATCGACGACCTGGGACTGGCCATGCACACGGCTAAGATTCAGTTACAGTACACGTTCTAATCCCCCCGAAGTAATGAGAAAGCCAATAAGCATTCTGCTCTTTGCGCTCGCCGCACTGCTGGCCTCGTGCGACGATGGCAGGGTAGAGGAGAATATCGTCACCACCGTCGAGGGCCGCACCGTTAAGATGACGGGCAACATTAGCGGCATCGACAAGTGGGCCGACGGATATACCGTAGCACTGGCGGGATTCAAGGACGACGATGTGTATGCCGTGGTGCTGAGAAATCTCTCGCAGAACGAGACGGGTACTTACGATGTGGTGCTGCCGGGCATCACCGACCAGGTGAGCAGTGTGGAACTATGCATCCTGAACCGTCTGCACCAGCGTGTGGCAACGATTCGCGAACTGACCGATGCTGACTTGCTCCGCCGCGACACCATCCCCTTCAACGTGGGCAACGTCGATGCCGGCATGTTCAACCTCATCCAGACGCAGCTGTTCAGTCCTACTTGTGCCAACTGCCACGGTGCCAGCAGTCATGCTGCCGCCGGACTAAACCTGACCGAAGGCAAAAGCTACGCCTCGCTCACCGACCATCCCTCTGTGAAGATGGAAGGCAAGAACATCGTGGAGCCGGGTTCGCCCGAAAACAGCGTGCTCTACGTTGCCCTGACCACCGATGTCAGCATTGCCGACGGCTGGCGCATCAACCATCGCGACCAGGTGGGAAACAACGACAGCAACATACTGCAAGTAATAGAAGACTGGATAAAAAACGGTGCAAAAGAATAAATCGGGAATTTATCCGTTATATATAAAATAAGTATAATATAATGCAACAAACCATTCATCTGGAGAACGCACTGGCCGAGATTCATTTGTTTGATGCAGGAACGGGCGTTAAGGAGTATCATGTGATGATTCATGTGGATGCTCCTACGCTTACTTTTGCCCTACAGCTGCAGGCCGTGGAAAATGCCTACCGCCAGTTGCTCAGCGAACAGCTGAAAGGCTGCGTGGCGGCCTTCAAGCGCTATTTCGTGAGCGATGCCACCAATCAGATAGAACTTATCCGCGAGAGCGAGCCTGGCGATGCGGCATGGGCCGTCATCCAGCAGCCGCCACTCGACGGCACAAAGCTGGCCCTATGGGTATATCTGCTGACGGGCGTGGAACGCCGTTTTACCGAGAGCGGACTTGAGGAAATCAGCCACGGCGGCTACCGCCATCTGTGGTTTTGCGGTGCCAACAGTCAGCAACAGGGCTCGCATGCCGAGACCACCGAGATACTGAACAGCTACGTGGAGCGCCTGCGCCAGGAAGGACTGACGCTGGAGCGCAACTGCATACGCACCTGGTTCTTTGTGAACGATGTAGATAATCACTATGCCGGCATGGTAAGGGCACGCAACGAGGTGTTCGACGAGCAGCAGCTGACGGCCGACACCCATTTCATTGCCTCTACAGGTATTGGCGGCCGGCAGGCCGACCCCGCACGCGAGGTGATGATGGATGCCTACGCCATCGACGGCATCCGCCGCGAACAGGTACACTATCTCTATGCAACCAGCCATCTGAACCGCACCAGCGAATACGGTGTGCGATTCGAGCGCGGCACGTATGTGGACTATGGCTTCCGCCGCAAGATTTTCATCTCGGGTACCGCCAGCATCAACAACAAGGGCGAAATCATGTACCGCGGCGACATCCGTCGGCAGACGGCACGCATGCTGGAGAACGTGGAGACGCTGCTCAGCGAGGCCGGTGCCACGTATGACGATGTGGAGGTGATGGTGGTCTATCTGCGCGATATGGCCGACTACACGGTGGTGAAGCAAATCTACGACGAGCGCTTCCCCGACAAGCCCCGCGTCTTCGTGAATGCTCCTGTATGCCGTCCGGGTTGGCTGATAGAAATGGAGTGTCAGGCCGACAAGAAGATTTCTACCGAATATCCGGCGTTATGAATTAATGTAGAATTGAGAATGTAGAATGTAGAATTATGATTACCAGGCACGCCGAGACCGCCGTAGACTACTGCCTCCAACAGTAATCATAATTCTACATTTTCCATTCTACATTCTACACTATAATAATATTTATGTTGACGAACAAGACATTCAAGCGAATATTCCTGCTGCTGGCCGCATTGCTGGTGGCCGTCCTTGCCGTGGGCACCTTTGTGGAACAACGGCGGGGGGGCAGCTATGCCCGCGAGCATGTCTACTATTCATGGTGGTTCGTCGGGTTGTGGGCTGTGTTGGCGGTGCTGTCGGCCGTAGTGCTGGTTCGCAAGCGGCTGTGGCGGCGGTTGCCCGTCTTTATGCTGCATGTATCGCTGCTGCTTATCCTTGCTAGCGCTTTCACTTCGTTTATGACCAGTCGCGAAGGCGTGCTCCATCTGCGCAAGGGGACCACTGCCGACTATTTCTATCTGAATCCTGACTATCGGGTGGAGCGGCTGCCGTTCACCCTGCGGCTCGACAGTTTCCGTGTCGACTATTTCCCCGGCACCCAGGCGCCTGCCGATTTCATATCGATGGTTTCCGTGGGAGAGACGAACCCGACCGAGAAATCCGTCATCTCGATGAACAATATTCTCAGTCGCAACGGTTACCGGTTCTACCAGACTTCGTTCGATGCCGACCACGACGGCACCATCCTCACCGTGAAATACGACCCCTGGGGCATTGCCGTCACCTATGGCGGCTACCTGATGCTGGCGCTCTCCATGATATGGGTGCTGCTGGCGCGCGGCGAGGAGTTCCGCCGGCTGCTGCGCCATCCGCTGCTGCGCAAGGGCAGTCTGTTCGTCGTACTGCTGGCGGTGTTGCCGCTTCAGGTCCATGCCCGCGAGGCTATCCCCACCATCAGTGCCGCAAAGGCCGAGAAGATTCGCTCGATGCAGGTGGTCTACAACGACCGTGTGGTGCCGCTGAACACCCTTGCCCTCGACTTTATGCGCAAGATTTACGGCAAAGACACCTATCGCGGGCTCACTGCCGAACAGGTGCTGGTGGGATGGTCCATGCGTCCCGATGCCTGGAAAGACCAGCCCATGGTGAAAATCAAGAATGCCAAGTTGCGCCAAAAGCTTGGCGTAGAGGGAAAGTATGCCACCTTTGCGCAGCTGTTCGATGGAAAAGAATACAAACTCAGCAACCTCACTGCCGGCGGGCCCGACGATCAGGGCATGATGAAAGCCGTTCATGAACTCGATGAGAAAGTGGGACTCATCATCATGGCCACCCAAGGTCAGCTGGTGACGCCACGGCCCAAAGAGGCACCTGCACTTTCCGAGAACCGCGTTGCTGCCGAACTGCTCTACAACAGCATTCCCTTTAGCAAGGTGCTTTTCATGGCCTGTATAACGCTGGGCTTCCTCTCGTTCTTCCTCATGACGGCCGGCATCCTGCGCCGTCGTCCTGCCGTATTTACGGGACTGCGCATCCTGCTGGTGGCCGCCTTGCTGTTCCATGCCTTCGGCTATGCCTTGCGCTGGTATATCAGCGGCCGCGTGCCGATGGGCAATGGTTTCGAGACGATGATATTCATGACGCTGGTCATCCTGCTCCTGACGGCCCTGTTCCAGAGTCGTCTGCCGCTGCTGCTGCCCTTCGGTTTCCTGCTTTCGGGCTTCACCCTGCTGGTGTCGTGGCTGGCTCAGCAGTCGCCGCAGATCACGCCCCTCATGCCTGTGCTCAATTCCCCCCTGCTGTCAAGTCATGTGTCGGTCATCATGGTGGCCTACGCCCTGCTGGCCTTCATCCTGCTCAACGGACTGTTTGCCCTTGTGCTCATTGTGCGCAACCGCAAGACGCACGCCCATCAGGAGCAGATTGCCCAGCTGACCGTATTGAGCCGCCTGATGCTCTATCCCGCCGTCTTCCTGCTTGCCGTGGGCATCTTCCTCGGTGCCCTCTGGGCCAACATCTCGTGGGGACGCTACTGGGGCTGGGACCCCAAGGAGGTGTGGGCACTCATCACGCTGCTCGTCTACAGCGTGGCCTTCCACAGTCAGAGCATTGCCCTGTTGCGCCGCCCGGCCTATTTCCATGCCTATCTGGTGGCGGCTTTCCTCATGGTGCTCATGACGTATTTCGGCGTGAACTATTTCCTGGGCGGAATGCACAGCTATGCATAGAATGATGTCCCGTCACTTAAGCCGGATTCCATCCGACAAATATAAATGATAATAAATGAAGAAAATGAGCGTTGAGCATATCACCCACGGACAGGCCTGTATAGAATGCAGCCTCTTCAGTCAAGGCACCGATGTCACCGAGTGCTTTGCCATGATTCATGTCAGCGATGCCACCCTCACTTTCGAACAGCAGCTCGAGAGCGTGCGCGCCGCCTATTTCTTTCTGCTGCGCCACCAGCTGCCTGGTTCCAACTGCGTCTTCCGCCGCTATTTCCTGAGCGATGCCAGCAATCAGTCGTCGGTGCTTATGGCCACCGAGATTGAGGATCCCATAGGCGAGGTGTCGGTCATCCAGCAGCCGCCGCTCGATGGCACCAAGGTAGCCCTCTGGGCATATATCATGACCAACGTGAAGGTGCAGGCACTGGCCAACGGACTCACCGAGGTGAGCCACGGCGCCTACCGTCATCTGTGGAATGCCAGCATGTATCGCCACGAGGCCAACTCGGAATATCAGACGCGCATCATACTCAACGACTTCATCATGCAACTCATCGAGGCCGGCTGTTCGATGGAGCGCAACTGCATACGCACCTGGTTCTTCGTGAACGAGGTGGATAACAACTATGCCGGAATGGTGAAGGCCCGCAACGAGGTGTTTCTCGTGCAGGGCATGAATCCCCGCACCCACTATGTGGCCTCCACGGGCATCGGCGGTCGTCAGACCAACCCCGACATCACCGTCCAGATGGATGCCTATGCCGTCGACGGACTTCAGCCTGCCCAGGTACACCATCTCTATGCGCCCACCCATCTCAGCCGTTCTTCCGTCTATGGCTCTGCCTTCGAGCGCGGCACCTGTGTCGACTATGGCGACCGCCGTCATGTGTTCATCTCGGGTACTGCCAGCATCGGTCCCGATGGTCAGATACTTTATGCGGGCGATGTGGAGCGGCAGACCATGCGGGTGCTGGAAAACGTGGAGACGCTGCTCGCTGAGGCTGGTGTCACCTTCGATGATGTTCCCTATATGATAGTCTATCTGCGCGACATGGCCGACTATGCCCTTGTCCGTCAGATTTTCCGGAAGCGCTTCGGCGGCAAGCCCTGCGTATTTGTCCATGCCTGCCAGTGCCGTCCGCATTGGTTGGTGGAAATGGAGTGCATGGCCGTGAAAGCCGTCAGCAATCCCCAGTTCCCGGCGTTTTGAATTGTAAACATGAGAACATCCATTCCCCTTTCACGCTTCAGCCGTACTTTTTCGTGGGATATGGTATGATTCATCTTAAATTATCCTAAATAGGATTATCCTAATTTGGATAATTCTTACAAAAAACATGCTTTGCTTCGACTACGAAAAAGATCGTAACGAAAAAATGCGAAGCTGTGTGCCCTCACTATTTCAGTAAAATAAAATGGAGTTTAGTTGTTCTGTCCCTTCTTTGCCTTTCTTATCTCAGAATACATAACCACTGCAAGAAGTAGTTGTGAGATAAAGCCACACCACAGCCCTATTCTGCCAAGTACACCGCCCCTCATATCCTTGACAATGAGCAAAATGCCAAAAAACACCGTTAGCAAAACGGATAAGGCAAAAAGAAATCTAAGATGTTTCAGCCTATTCATAATAAATCCGATTTATCTGTCTATTTATTTCTGCAAAAGTAGATAAAAATCTCGACTCATGCGAGTCTTTGGAGATAAATAAAGTTAATGCAATTATGGGCTTGTATAATCAAAATCCCCGACAAATTAGCTGCAATAATATGGAGAAAAGTAGCATAGGATTTGAACTTTCCCAAGCCCTTTTAGGCTTCCGATGAGCAGAAAATGGGGTTCCGTTCGGCAAATGATAGGGATTTGAACTTCAAATAATAGGCTTTTGAAGTTTAAATGATAATGAATTGAAGTCAAAACAAAAGGCTTTTAGACTGTGATTAGGGCCTAATTACAGTCTAAAAGCCTATTATTTGAAGTAAGGAAGATTATAAAAGGAAGTCTGAAAGCGGGAGCCTTTATCCAAAAGTCTCATTATCAGCAACTTGCGGATAATGGCTCAAAACTCGCGTATTTGCCTGCCATCGGGCGTTTGATGACTTCTGCGCGATTCTCAGAGTGCCAAAATTCAGAAAATTCTTGACGTTTCTTTGGCTTGCAATCGCAAGCGTTTGGCAAACATGCGGTACAAAGATAATGATGAGCGCCCAATGAGTTTGGACGGAAAGGGGAAAAAGAAAAAGACCCTCCCCCCGCCCTCCCTATAGGGAGGGAGCAATTACTTTTGGGCGTAGGAATTTCCCCTCGTTTATCAACCACCCCTGACCCCTCCTAAAAGGGGAAAGACCCTCCCCCCGGCTCCTCCCTATAGGGCGGGGAGTAGATTGCAAAAGCACTAGTGGGGCTCCCTCCAGGAACTCCCCTCCCATTGTAGGGGAGGGGCAAGGGGTGGGGTCAGTAATTAGAAAAGAGGTGGATGTCTTGGTGGATTATAAGGGATTAAAGGAGGTTACAGACCCCACCCCTAACCCCTCCCCTTGAGGGGCGGGGAGTAAGGGGAGCCTAACCCTCGCTAGGGAGGGGGCGATTACTTTTGGGCTTTCTTTATTTTCAGGACTTTCTTGATGAGTTTCTTTGGGGCCTGCGTCTTTTCGTTGACGGGGAGGAGATGCCAGCCTACGGTCCAGCTGAGTTCTTGGCCGGGATGCAGCAGGGTGTAGGCTCCCTGGCTTTCCAGTTCGATATAGGTCTTGCCGCGGTTAACGTACACCTGAATCTCGGCTTCGCCGGGCGCTTCTTCTCCGGCCTTCATGTCGGGGAAGGTCTTAAGGAGCAGCAGTCCGTTGGCACAATAGGCGAGCCATCCCTTTCCGTCGGCATTCACCTTGCGGTTCTGGGGTGCTTCGTCGGGCTTGTACCACACGGCCTTTTGTGCAGGCTGGAAACTGAGCAGTCCGTCGGGCCACACTTTATCGTTTTCGGCCTGGAAGAAAATGGTGCTCTCGCCGTTGGGCACGCGGCTGATTTCCCACGGGGCCACCCGGCGCGCCTCGCTGCCTTCGTTCTTGATGGTATAGGTTATGGTGAAGGTGCCGCTCTTGGCATCGGCACGGAAGGTCTTGCCAATGCTGAATCCCAGACGGGCCGACACCTGACTGCGGATGCGTAGCAGCGTGGTGGTTGTGGCGTCGGTGGCGGGCTCGGCCTGCTCCACGGTATAGGCCTGCTTGTCGAACTCGGCCACGGGAGGCCAGTTCCATTCTTTCTGCGGACTGGTCCAGAAGGTGCTGCCGAACGATTCGGGGAAGCGCGACTGCGAGAGCACCTCGGTATCGCCGTATTTCAGCGACAGTATTTTTCCGCCGTGGGCGGCATCTACGGTCATGGTTCGTTCGCCGCACTTCAGGGTGTAGAGGCCGTCGGCGGCATGGGCTGCCGTGTTGCCCGCCAGGGCGAGCGTCAGCAGCAGGGCTGTTTTCAGAAAATGTCTTTTACTTGTCATGATAGTTGATATTTGTTAGTTGTTCTATTTGTTGTTCTTCAGATACTCGGATGGCGTCTCGCCGTAGATATTCTTGAAATAATACGAGAACTGCTTGGGCGAGAGTCCCACGCGGTCGGCCACTTCCGAGACGTTTCTGCGGCCTTGGTCGAGCAGGCTCTTTCCGCGCTTAATCTTGACGATGCGGATGAATTCGAGGGGCGACTTTCCGGTGATGGCCATCAGTTTCTTGTAGAGGTGGCCGCGCGTCATGTTCACGTCGTTGCTCAGCTGCACCACCGAATAGTCGGGGTTCTGCATGTTGGACTCGATGCTTTCCATGACGCGGCTGACGAGCTCTTCGTCGAGCGAGCTGACGGTAATCTCGCTGGGACTGATGTCGAAGCCTTTGCCCACCTGGTTGTAGGCGTTTTCGGTCCATTGCATGATTTTCTTGATGCGCAGCCGCAGCACTTCCAGACTGTAGGGCTTGGTGATGTAGTCGGCGGCGCCTTCCTTCAGTCCGCTGATGATGTTTTCCTCGCCGCTCTTGGCCGTGAGCAGGATGACGGGGATGTGTGAATAGTTGATGTTGTTGCGAATGTGGCGGAACAGTTCGATGCCGTCCATTTCGGGCATCATCACGTCGGTGAGAATGAGTTTCACCTCGCTGTGCTGGCCCAGTTCGCGCAGCGCCTCCTTGCCGTTGGCTGCGGTGACGATGTTGTATTCGTCGTCGAGGCTGCGCTTCAGGAACTGGCGCGAGTCGAGATTGTCTTCCACTACCAGGATGGTGGGCTTTGCAGAGGCGTCGGCATCGGCTATGGCGGCCTCGGTTACCTCGTCGGCTTCAGCTTCGGCATCGATGGCGTTGAGGCTGACGGGCAGGGTAACCGTGAAGATGCTTCCCCGCGGCACATTGTCGGTCACGCTGACGCTGCCGCCCATCATGCCGGCATATTGCCTGACGATATGCAGTCCGAGTCCGCTGCCTTCCTGCTCCTGTCCGTGGGTTTCCTGAACGAAGCGGTCGAAGATGTGCTGCTTGTCGTGCACGCCGATGCCCGTGTCGGCCACGCTGAGTGCCATTTGCTGCCCGTCTACCTTCAGGTTTACGGTCACGGTGCCGTTGTCGATGTTGTATTTATAGGCATTCGAGAGCAGGTTGGTGATGATGCGGCGCATCTTGTTCTCGTCGAAGTTGATTTCGATGGGCTGTTGCGGAAGGTCGAGTATGAGTTGCACCTGCTTGGGCGTGGCATAGTAGGAGAATCCCTGTGCGGTCTGGCGCACGAAGCTGACGATGTCGCCTCGCTTCAGATGCAGTTTCTCCATGCCCACGTCGAGCCGGCGGAAGTCGAGCAGTTCCATGACGAGGTCGTTCAGCTGGCGGGCATTGCGCCAGGCCACGTCGACCTCGGTGCGGATGGGAGCCGGCAGCGAGGTCTGCCGGATTTTCTCGAGCGGGGCCACCACCAGCGTGAGCGGCGTCTTCAGGTCGTGGCTGATGTTGGTGAAGAACCTGATTTTCTCTTCCTCCACCTCGTATTTCTTCAGGTTCAGTTCCAGCTGGCGGATGGCGTATTCACGCTTTTGCCTGTTGCGCAGGGCTTTATAGATGAAATAGCCCAGGGCGGCCAGCAACAGCAGATAGAGCAGGATTGCCGGAAGCGAAAGCCATAGCGGCGGCTTCACCCTGAATGCCAGTTCGGCCACTTCGCTTTCCTGCATGCCGGGAATCTCGGCTTTCACCTGCAGCACATGGTGGCCGTAGTCGAGCGATGCAAAATAGAGATGGTTCTCCGACGTGCTCATCCATTGCTTCTCGCCCTTGAACCGGTAGAGGTATCTGATTTTGTGACTGAGCGAGGGCACCATGGCCGACAGGAAAATGGTGAGCCGCTCGTCGTGGCGGAGGGTGTGGGTGGGCAGGAACTGCGGCGCTTCGCGGCCGTTGATGTGGAAGTCGGTGAACTCGACGTGCAGTTTCAGGTCGCGCCTGACGAAACTCTCGCGGCCGATGCTGACGTAGCCCGAATAGCACCCCAGCAGCGTGTTGCCGTCGGCCGTGGTGAGTGCGGCGTTGTTTGAGAAAATGGTGTTGCCGAGTCCGTCGGAGGCCAGCAGCGGGAAGCATTTATAGGTGACCCGGTTGTTGTCGGCGGTGACCTCGGTGATGCAGGTCAGTCCGTTGGCCGTGCTGGCCCAGATGCGTTCGCTGTTTTGCGTGAGTGCCCTCACGGTATTGTGCGACATGCCCTGCTCGGTGGTCAGGTGAGTCAGTGTTCCCTCTTTCGGCCGGTAGACCCACAGTCCGCTGCGGCTGCCTATCCAGAGGGTGTTGTTGCTGCTCATCATGAGCGAGGTGACGTAGGTGCCTTTCAGCGATTCCAATTTTTTGTTTTGCAAAAACTGTTGTTTGGCGCAGTCGAATACCGACACGCCCGACGACGTACCTATATATATAATGTCGCACAGCGAGTCGTTGGCCAGGCAGAGCACGCCGTTGGTTGCCAGGTTTGAGTTTTCGGCGGTATAGTTTACCAGCCGGCCGTCGTTCCTCACGTTGACCACACCGCGGTCGACGGTGGCCACCCAGAGGTTTCCCTGGGCATCGCTGGTCATGGCTTTTACATATTTAAGATTGGGCTTGTCGGCGCAGAACGGAACGAAGGCCGAGCCGTTGAACTTGGCGATGCCGCTGCCGTAGGTGCCGGCCATCAGCTGTCCGTCGGGGTGGATGGCCAGCGAGGTGACAATGTCGGAGGGGAGCTGGTGCTGCTTTGCCGAGAAATGGCGCTCGGTGCCCGATGCGCTTTTCATGGTGATGCCTCCGCCGTCGAATCCAATCCAGAGATTGCCCTGGCGGTCGCGGAGCAGCGAACTGACGTCCTCGAGCGGACCGGTAGATACGATGTTGAAATTCGAGCCGTACATGTCGGCAAAGGCAATGCCCAGTTTCGACGTTCCCACCCACATGGTGTTGTTCTCGTCGAGGTAGAAACAGGTGATGTGGCTGTTGTGCGAAGTGAAGGCATTGAAGCTGGTCAGTTCGTTCAGGTTGCTGCCGTTGGGTAGATATTCGAACACGTGTATGCCCGTGTTGCCGGTTCCGGCCCATAGCCGGCCCTCGCCGTCTTCGGTCAGCGTGTTCAGTGCGTCGTTCATCTGGCGGAGCGCGGGCATTTCCACCCATTCGCGTTTTTCAAGCGAGAAAGTCTGTATGGTGCCTGCCTGTGTGTACGAGCTGTATATCCACAGGTTCTTCCTGCTGTCCATGAACACCCGGTTGTCGCGGTTGTAGTTGGTAGCCGCGGCCTGGGCAATCCTTTCCAGTCCGCTCATCTTGGGCTTCACCATGTAGATGCTGTAGTCAGAACCTACCACCACCGTCTGTCCTCCCTTTGCTACGATATGTCTCACGGTGCCTCCCTTCGGATTGGCCGTGCGTTGCAGCAGTTGTGCCGAATAGTCGTAATGATAGAGGGCCGTTTCGGTTGAAACCCAGAGGTCGTGGGCGTCGTCGACATAGAAAAGGTTCACCGCCCCCTCAATGCCGAGGCTCTTCAGCCGCTGTTCGCCGTCTTTCAGCCATTTGTCGTTGGTGCGGTCGTAGGTGAACAGCTGTCCGCTGATGACCATCCACAGCGTTTTGTCGGCCGTTTCACGTATCATGCTGACATCGTTGCTCTTTGCTCCAAAGCTGTTCGGCATATAGTTCACCGTCCGGTAGCCGTCGTATCGGCTAAGTCCGTTGATGGTCGAGAACCACATGTAGCCCCGGCTGTCGTGCGCTATGTCTCTGACGAAGTTATCGGCAAGACCGTTGGTGGCATCAACGGTTCTGAAGAAATAGTCGGTGGCAGCATTTATGGTCAGGCTTGCCAGTGTGAGCCATAGAAACAAGACGCGTCGCATGATTGTCTGGGTTTATTCGATGAAAAGATACATTGTGGTTTATCAGTGCAAATATACCTAAAAAAGCATCAACCATCCCAAATGTGCCTGATTAATCCTCCTTCTGATAGTTTTTTTTAACGTTTGTATTCCGTTTTGTTTCTTTTTTCCTTCAAATTGTGTTAATAATACAAAACGAAAGAAAACAAATACGACAGAAAGTGTTGCCGTAATTATTTTTTTCCTATTTTTGTGGTCGAAAACCTACTAACTATAGTATTTTCCACAAGCAACTACCGGCTTGAAAACTTTATTCAAAGATATAATTATGACCAAATGAAGAAAAGTAAATTTTATCTGTTAGTCATTCTGGCATCACTATGTCTGATGCCTGATGCAGCATTTGCCCAGAGCCTTACGGTGGAAGGCACGGTGACCGACGAGACGGGCGAGCCCCTGATAGGTGTGACCGTGGCTGTACAAGGTAAAGGCGCAGGTGGCATTACCGACATGAATGGTCATTATCGCCTGCAGCAGGTGGATCGTGGCCGTACGTTGGAGTTCTCTTACGTGGGTTACCTGACGCAGACGCGCAAGGTGACCGGTCAGCGCATAGACGTCACTATGCAGCCCGACCAGAAGAATCTGGAAGAGGTGGTGGTGATTGCCTATGGCCAGCAGAAGAAGGTGACCATCACCGGTGCTGTATCGCAGGTGGGCGGCGACGAGCTGCTGAAAGCGCCTGTGGCCAGCGTGGCCAACGCCCTGCAGGGTAAGTTGCCGGGTATGTCGGTAGTCCAGCCTTCGGGTATGCCTGGTGCTGATGAACCCGTAATCCGTGTGCGTGGTACAGGTTCGCTGAACAGTGCCGAGCCGCTGGTGCTCGTGGATGGTGTGGAGCGTCCGTTCGGACAGCTCGACCCCAACGAAATCGCCGACATCTCTATCCTGAAGGACGCCTCTGCCACGGCCGTGTTCGGTGTGCGAGGTGCTAACGGTGTTATTCTGGTTACCACCAAGCGCGGTACGCCAGGCAAGGCTTCGGTGACCGTCTCGGCAAGTGCTGCCGTTCAGCAGATTGCCAAGTTCATTGATTTCGCCGATTCCTACACGTATGGAAAGATGTGGAACTACACGGCCATCACCGATGCACTGCCAGTGAGCCAGTGGCCTGGTTCGGCCAACATCGCCGACTATACGCCCTATGCCGACACCGGTATCCGCTTCAGTCAGGATGTGATGGAACATTTCCGCACCAACGACATGCCTACGACATTCCCTAATACGGACTGGATTAATTATATAATGAATGATGCGGCATGGCAGGAGCAGGTGAACGTGAATGTGAACGGAGGAACGGAGAAGATGAGATACTTCGTCTCGGCTGGTTTCCTGAACCAGAACTCGCTCTTCAAGACTTTCTCTAGCAACGACGACGAGACCTTTAAATATAATCGTTTCAACTACCGTGCCAACCTGGATATCGACGTGTCGAAGTACAGCCAGCTGGCACTGACGCTGGGCGGACGCGTTCAGAACCGCACCACGATGGGTGGCGGCGAAGGATTCCTCTTCCGCTATCTGCAGGGTGCCACGCCTTACGCCGGTATCGGTGTCGACGACCAGGGTCGCCATATCGTTTCTGATGAAAGTTTTGTGGGTCCCTACGACCGTGACGCTCTTTCAAACTATTACGACCTGGGTTATGTGAACGAAAGCACCAACGTGCTGAACCTCGACCTTCAGTACAAGCTCGACATGAGTTTCCTGACTCCTGGTCTGGACTTCAAGGTGAAGGGTTCTTACAATACTGAATATACAGCCCAGAAGAACCGCCAGAACGGATTCGGTACGGGCGTGACATACGTTGCCACCATCGTCGACGGCAAGGAGGTGCTCCGCAAGGAGAACATCACCTGGCCTATTCCTTACAGCGAGAGCAAGTGGGGCAGCCGTAACTGGTATGCTGAGGCAAGCTTCAACTACGCCCGCAAGTTCGGTAAGCACAATGTGGGCGCACTGCTTCTCTACAACCAGAGCAAGACCTACTACCCATGGGATTCCGACGGCAGCCTGTATCAGTCGATACCTAAGGGCTACGTAGGACTCGTAGGACGTGTGACCTATGACTATGATACCCGCTACTTGGTAGACTTCAATATCGGTTATAACGGTTCGGAGAACTTTGCCGAGGGCAAGCGCTACGGTACATTCCCCTCGTTCTCGGTGGGTTGGATTCCGTCGAGCGAGAAGTTCTGGGAACCTATTAAGAAGTATATCGGCTACTTGAAACTGCGCGGATCGTGGGGTAAGGTAGGTAACGACAACACCAACGGCGCCCGCTTCCTCTATCTGCCCGGTGCATGGCAGTTCTATACGGGCGCCACGACGGTTAACCCGCAGAAGCGAGGTGCCAACTTCGGTACCAGCGGTGGCTGGCTGCAGGCCGTGAAGGAGCTGACCGCAGGTAACCCTGACGTTACATGGGAAACGGCCTCTAAGATAAACGTTGGTCTGGACGCCGCTTTCATCAACGACCGTCTGACCGTTAACCTCGACCTTTTCTGGGAAGACCGTAAGGACATCTTGGTGTCGAACGCTTCGCTGTTGCCCGCCGTGACCAGTCTTCCTGCAAGTTACGTCAACCAGGGCCGTGTGAAGAATCATGGTTATGAGCTGACGCTGAGATGGGCCGACAAGATTAACGATTTCCGTTACAGCATCAGTCCGAGCCTTGCCTTTGCAAGAAACAAGGTCATCGAGATGCTCGAGGTGCCGCCACAGTATGAATACCTGAGCCGTACCGGTCTGCCGGTAGGACAGCGCTTCGGCTACGACCTCTTCGAGTTCTATCAGCCGGGCACCGAAGACCGCTATCGTGCTGCCTACGGCGTGGACATGCCTAACCAGAATATTGAGCTGAAATATGGTGATGCCGTGTATGTGGACCTGAATGGCGACGGCATTGTCGACCAGAACGACCAGAAGCCGCTCGGCTATACCGATAACCCGGAAATCACGTGGTCGGTGAATGCCAGCCTGAATTGGAAGGGATTCGACTTCTCGATGCTCTGGGTAGGTGCCAACAACACCAGCCGTGCGCTCTACGGATATTTCCGCGACCAGTTCGGTTCAACCAACACCTCTGCCTTGGCACAGTGGGTGGCCGACAACTCCTGGACGGAGGATAACCCGGGAGCCATCCTGCCGCGTATCTCGTTCACCAACCGTGTACATAACAACCGTGACTCACAGGCGTGGATCATCGATTCTAAATACGTACGTCTGAAGAACGTGGAACTTGGCTATACCATCAACAAGCCCAAGTGGTTGTCACTGCTCAACTATGTGAGAGTTTATGCATCAGGCCAGAACCTGCTGACATTTGCCGACTTCAAGGGCAATGACCCTGAAGCTCCCGGCTCAGGACTTGATTTTGGCGTGCGCTATCCTATGACGCGTGTGTATAACTTTGGCCTACAAGTAAACTTCTGATGATTTCTAAATGCAAAATAGATTATGAAAAAGATATTAGTTAACATATTGGTTTTGGCGATGACTTCAGGCATCTTCACCGCATGTGTAGATGACATCAACGTGGGTGATGCCTTCCTTGAAAAAGCACCTGGTGTGGAAGTCAATATCGACACGGTGTTCAACAAGGCCGAATATGCTCGCAATTTCCTGTGGAGTGCCTACGGACAGATTTATTGCACCTACACTTCGGGAAACATGATGAACGGTGCGCCTATTGATGTGCTTTCCGACTCCTATCATTGCTACGTACAGTGGGGCGGTCCCATACAGAGCTACTATCCCGGTGGCTTGACTGAGGATGCCCAGGATACGGATAATGGTAACTTCCAGGGAAAATTCTCCTATTCAACCAAGGGCGGTCTTGACAGCGATGCCGGCGGACGTGTTTCGATCTATGAGACTGTGCGCAAGTGTTGGCAGATTATCGAGAATATCGACCGCGTGCCCGACATGAGCGAGTCGGAGAAGAGCTGCCTGCGCGGTGAGGCCTATACGATTATGGCCAGCCGCTACTACGATGCTTTCCGCAATTTCGGCGGCCTGTGCCTGGTGAAGAAAGCCTTCCCGGTGGGAGAGGATTTCACTGAGGGTCGCAGCACAGCCTGGCAGACGGTTGAGTTTATCGACTCGCTGATTCAGTGTGCCATCGATGAACCCGGCTACCGCTGGAACGTTCCCGATGCCGACTTAGGCCAGTGGTCAGGTCGTCTGACCCGCGCCTCGGCCCGTGCCCTGCGCGCCAAGGTGTGGATGTTTGCCGCTTCACCTTTATTTAATAATAGTGAGCCATATATGACCTACACCAAGAAACCTACTGGTTTTGAGAACGAAGAGCATGTGTGGTTTGGCAAGGAAGATCCCTCACTTTGGAACCGCTGCCTGCAGGCATGCAATGATTTCTTTGCCGACAACGATGCCAATGGCAGTTATTATCAGTTGGTTCAGCCCACATCGCAGGACGAGGCTGGCTACCGTACTGCTTACCGCAGAGCCTACCGCTACCGCAATGATGCAACCCATCATGAGAAGCTGTTCGATGCTCATCCCACGCTGACCCTGTCCGACGGCGGCTGGGGATGGGGATGGCGCGGCTTTGCCCTCGACTGTTACCGTCAGGGTGGTGCTGTTCCTACCAATGAGCTGATGGAATGCTTCGGCATGCAGGATGGGCGCAACTTTCCTTATGCTGACCTCTATGGCGCAGGCAAGAATCCGCAGGGAATAGATATGTTTGCCGAGCGTGACCCGCGTCTGTATGAGACAATGGTTGTGCCCAGACACGACTTGCCTGCCGGCTTCGATTACAACGGCGTTAACTTCAACGACCCATGGGTGGGCGGCTGTCTGGAGAATAACAGTAACTTCAACAGCAATGCCGACGATGTTGCCTCAGGTTACTGTAAGTTCAAATGGATGCTCGACTATAAAGGCGGCAGCCGTTACGACGACGAGTACATTGGCGTGTCCTATATCCGTCTGGCAGAGATGTATCTCATCCGTGCCGAGGCCAAGGCTGAGACCGGCGACCTGAGGGGTGCCTTGGATGACCTGCATATCGTACGCAGCCGTGTCGGACTGGGCCGTCTGGAAACCATGAACCCCAGCCTGAACCTGACCTCCAATAAGGAGAATCTCATCAACGAAATCCTTCGTGAGCGTAACTGCGAGATTGGCTCTGAGTGTGGTGACCGTCTCTACGACATGGTACGCCGTAAGCGTCAGGACCTCTTCACCAAGCCTCTTCACGAAATCCGCATCTATCGTCTTGACAGTGCCGGTAAGCGCATGACAGGGGATACCCAGTATAAGGCAGGTGAAAGCTGGCCGAAGTTTGAATACGAGAAGCCGGAAATCTCAATCGGACACCGTCGCTGGTGGGATCCTGGCTATTGGACCAACAAGTGGTATCTTGACCCTGTTTCCCGTATTGAGATTCAGAAAGGATACGGACTGACTCAGAATCCTGGTTGGTAAGTAACGAAACGTTAACGATAACGAAAAAAGAAGATTATGAAGATAAATAATATATTTAGATATACCTTGGCGGGTCTCTGCTTTGCCCCATTGGCGGTTAGTGCCCAGGTGACGCTGAGCGATAAAGCGTCGCAGAAGGTAGATTTAGGCTATGGCGTTGAGCAGTCTGAATTCCTCACCACGGCAGCAACGACAACCATTACTGCCGAAGAACTCCGCCGCACCTCAGCCATCAGCCTGGCAGATGCGCTCTATGGCAAGCTTCCCGGCCTGAATGCCTATCAGAATACAGGCTTCAAGGGCGAGGAAGGCCGCGGTGCATCGTTTAACATCCGCGGCATACAGACCACAGGCGAGAAAGACATCCTGATTCTTGTCGACGGTGTGGAGCGTCCTATCGACCGCCTCACTGTTGAAGAGGTGGAAAGCGTAACCGTTCTGAAAGATGCTGCAGCCGTGGCTCTATACGGACACGAGGCTGTCAACGGTGTGCTGCTGGTGAAGACCAAGCATGGCAGCAAAGACGGGAAGAACCACATCAAGGTGGGCGCTTCTCATAAGATACAGTTTGACCCGCAGATGGCCGACATGGTCAGTGCCTACGACTATGCCAATGCCCTGAACCGTGCACGACTGAACGACGGTCTCGCAGCAGCTTATACTCCTGCCGAACTGCAGAAGTTCCAGGATGGCAGCGATCCGTTGGTCTATCCTAATGTGAACTGGAAGGACGAGGTGTTCAAGAATACGGCCCATGAGTCGAATGCTTACCTTTCGTTCTTCGGTGGAACAGACAAGGTTCAGTATTATACCCATCTCGACTATACCGATGCCCGTGGACTCTACAAGAACCCCGACCAGCGCGACTGGAACTCACAGCTGAAGTATTCAAAGGCAAACATCCGTGCCAATGTGGACTTCCAGGTGAGCAACACCACTAGGGTGAATGCCAATATCCTGGGTATCCTGATGGAGACCAACGGTGTGCCCAACGTGAATTCAAGCGATGCCTGGTGGCATCTCTACAAAGTACCAGCACTGGCCTTCCCCATCAGAACAGCAGGTCTGACACCAGCCGGCAGCGTGTGGGGCGGTAGCCAGACCTACGGCGATTTCAACCTGTTGGCCAAGTCGCAGGGTGCAGGCTTCATGAAGACGCACCAGCGCCAGATTTGGGCAAACATCACATTGGAACAAGACCTTGATGTCATCACAAAGGGACTGAAGTTCTATGTAGGTGCTTCCTACGACAACTCATCCAATACCATTGAGACTCGCTCGAAGGGTTATCAGTATGGTTGGAACTACTACGATGGAGCCGGTGCCATGCAGGAGACCGTGATGGGAACCGTTGAAGACAAGCTGGCATTTAACCATTGGGTTGCCTCGCAATGGCGTATCGCCACCTTCAATGCAGGTTTCAAATATGCCCTTCAGCTGAACAATGGCGACAACCTGGCAGCCAATGCCAACTATAATATGAAGAGTGAGATTCGCGATGACCGCAGCAACACCTGGTATCGTGCCAACTGGCAGCTGGCCTTACACTACGACCACGCTAACCGCTTCATGGCCGATGTTGTTTTGGCAGCCAACGGTTCTAACCGCAGCTATCCCGCCAAGTGGGCTTTCTCGCCGACTGCAGGTCTGGGCTATATCTACGCCAACAATCCTGACGGCATCTTGAACTACGGTAAGGTGCGCCTCTCGGGAGGTATCCAGCACACCGACTATGTGCCGCAGGCCGGTCTCTGGCTCGCTGCCTGGAATAATGGCCATGGCAACTTCTGGTACGGCACAAGCTTCGGCAGCTCATGGGGTGCCTTCCTGACACAGTTCCCCACCGACGACTTCGTTCAGGAAGCAGCCTATAAGGCCAACCTCGGTACCGACCTGAGACTGCTCAACATGCTCGACTTCTCGCTCGACGTGTTCTATCAGCAGCGCCGCAACATCCTGGTCAGCGCCGGCTCGCTCAATTCTGCAGTGGTCGGTATCCAGTCGTCGTACGACGATAAGGGACGCGTGGCCAGCTATGGTGTGGAGCTTGGCCTGCGTTATGCCAAGACCTTCGCTAACGGAGTGAACCTGAACGCCGGTGCCTCGCTCTCAATGGTGAAGAGCAAAATCCTGGAATGGATTGAGACGCCCGCCTATCCCAACCTCTCGGTTATCGATGATCCGGCCGATGCAGAGCGCGGACTCATCGCCCTGGGCTTCTTCCAGAACCAGGAGGAAATCGACTTGAGTCCTGTTCAGCAGTTTGGACAGGTGAAGGTAGGCGACATTAAATATAAGGATGTCAACGAAGATGGCGTCATCAACCAGAACGACTACGTTTCGCAGGATTATGGCAACAGCATCCCCGCTCTGAACTACACCTTTAACCTGGGCGCAGAGTTCAAGGGATTCGGTATCAATGCCTACTTCCAGGGAGCTGGTCATCAGGTAAAGAACCTTCGCTATGTTGACGGTGTGTGGGGAGCACTCTCCGACAACCGTAACCTCTCTCAGGAATACTACGACAACTGTTTCGACATTGCCGGTGCCAATGCGCTCTATCCGCGTCTGTCGACAGAAAACGTAGCTAACAATACTCAGAACTCTACAATCTGGTATCGCAACATCAGTTGGCTGAAACTGCGCGACTGTGAGATTTACTACAAGTTGCCCGCTTCGGTCATTGAACCTCTGAAGATTTCATGCGCAAAGATATTCGTGCAAGGTCAGAACTTGCTGTCGTTCGACAATATCGACGCCATGGATGCTGAGAATCTCAACACTGGCTATCCGGTGATGAAGAGCGTGAATATTGGTCTCAACGTGACGTTCTAAGAGGTAAAATAATAAAGAAAGTAAAAGTTATGAGAACAAATATATTATTTAAAAGCAAAGGATTGGTTAAGGTCTTACCTTTTTACCTTTTTGCCTTTCTACTTTTAACGAGTTGCGCTGATCTTGACTACACAGAGGAGACAACCCGCGACGAGGAGTGGACGTTCACTTATTTCAACGAAGGAATCAAGGGACTGGTTTCCGGTGTCTATGCGCAGGTATATAATAATGAGTTTGCTTCCAACAGTGCCTATTTCCTCGCCGGTGCCACCGATGAGGCGCAGTATGCACTCGAGGCAGGAAACGTGAACAGCTATGTGAACGGCGGATGGAGTCCGGCAAATCCCTTCGACAGGACCTGGACAAAGTCGTATACAGCCATTGCCGATGCCAATATGTTCTTGGAAAAGCTGGACGAGGCCGATATTTCCGACTGGGAGCAAAATCCTGAATACAGTAAATGGGTATCTCAACTGGAGCTGTTCCCCTACGAGTTACGCTTCCTCAGGGCCTATTTCTATTTCGAACTGTTCAGGACCTATGGTGACGTGCCTCTGGTGACTACCACGCTGACCAATGCCCAGGCCAACAGCGTAAAGCGTACTCCGGCCGATGAAATCGTGAAGTTCATTGTCGAGGAGTGTGATGCCGTTGCACCTTACCTGCCTGTTACCTACGAGACAGAAGTGGGTTCCGAGGTTGGTCGTGCCACTCGTGTTGCCGCTGCAGCCCTCAAGGCTCGCACGCTGCTCTATGCTGCTTCTCCGCTTCATAACCCCACGGGCGACAAGACCAAGTGGGCAAAGGCTGCCGAGGCTTGTAAGTATGTGCTCGACAATGCCGCCAACTGGGGACTGTCACTCAGTTCCTACGGCTTGTTGTGGGGCCACGATGCATTCTATAATAAGGAACTGATCTTCGGACTTGGCCGTGGTGACGATTCTGATAATGGTAATGTTTTCGAGAAGGCCAACTATCCCGTTGGCGTGGAGAATGGTTCTTCAGGCAACTGTCCCACGCAGAGTCTGGTCGACCAGTATGAGTATCAGGACAACGGCGAGACCTTTGGCGAGCGTCATCCTGGCAATATCGACCTTAACTTGCAGGATCCTTATGAAGGACTCGACCCGCGCTTTGCACTCACCGTGGTGAAAAACGGTGACGAGTGGCCCAGCAACGGTGCCCAGAAGAAGGTGATGGAAACCTTCGTAGGCGGATTCAATGGTGCCCCGAAGTATGGCGCTACCCCCACGAGCTATTATCTCCGCAAGTATGTTGACGGTGCATGTGTCACCACAGCCGACAACCAGACTTTTCGCCGTCACACCTGGATTGTGTTCCGTCTGGGAGAGTTCTATCTCGACTATGCCGAGGCTGTGTTTAATGCTACCGGCAGTGCCAACGATGCAACCTATGGCATGACCGCCAACGAGGCCGTCAACGTGCTCCGCAACCGTGCCGATATTCAGATGCCGGAATTCACCGAGGATGGCGACGCATGGGTGAAGCGCTACGAGCGCGAGCGCCTGGTGGAGCTGGCCTTCGAGAACCATCGCTTCTGGGATGTACGCCGCTGGAAGAAGGGTGCCCAGTATTTCAAGACCATTCAGGCTGCAACCATCAGCCCCAGTCTGGTACTTACACGCTCTACGATTACCCGTCAGTGGGACGAGAAGTATAATTTCTATCCCATCCCGCAGTCGGAGCTGATTAAGAATTCCAACCTTACCCAGAACCCTGGATGGTAAAACGCTTCGATAAGTGATAACTGATAAATGAAAATTGATAAATTATGAAGCATATAATCAATTATTTAGGCGCGCTGCTTGCGGTGGTTCTCATCGGTGCCACTTTCACAGCCTGCGCTGAAGACGACGAAGGTTCGGCTAACGTCGGTTTGGGCATCAAAACGTTCTTCCCGACGAAGGTAGTCACCAACCAGCCGATGACCATCAACGGCTCCGGTTTCTCTGACGTTACCGAAATAGAATTCCCCGGTGGCATAAAAGTTTCCAACTTCGAGATTGTCGGTAACGACATGATCCGTGTCGATGCACCGGCCGGCATCCCTGCCGATGGCGGCAAGATTGTTGTCCGCACTGCCGACGACGAGGCTGAATCACGCCTGCCGCTGACGCTTGGACATACCGTGGTTTCCGGATTCTCGAAACAGCCTGGCGATGAAGCCCAAGGCGGTGATCTGATAGAAGTGTATGGAACCGACCTGGAGTTCATCAAGAGTGTTGAGCTGCTCGACGCTGACGGCGAACCGCAGATTATCGGTCATGAGGGCTTCGAACGCAAGGGAACCAACAAACTCACCTTCCGCGTGCCGCTGACCAACATCTTCAAAGGTTCTTTCGCCGGAACGCTTTATACCTACGACGGACAGAGCATTTCAATGCCAGAACTGGCCTATAAACCTTCTGCTGGCGTTCCGCACTGGGAGACTGTAGAAACAATTCTCTGGGAAGGCAATGAGAATCTGAGTGGAGGCGCTCAGCCTTACATCGGATCTGATGCCGGAGCAGAGTTTGTTAAGAACAACGTCGAGGCCGGTCAGATTGTCCGCTTCTACATTGAACCGACAGAGGAAGAATGGTGGTTTGAGGTATTTGAAGGCCACTGGAGCGGGCAGTATGGAAAATGGACAGGCGAAACCAATCCCGAATTCAAAGTCGGTGAGCAAGGCTATGTTGAACTCGAACTGACTCAGGAGATGATAGATGCAGCCCTTAAGCAGCAATGGTGGGGTGGTATCTTTGTCATCCAGGGTAAGGTAATAGTCACAAAAGTCACTGTAATTCAGGATGTTTGGGTTGAAGGTGGCGGCGAAGAAGGCGGCGAAGATACCGTAACCACGATTTGGGATCAGGAGACCAAGTTTGGTGACTGGAGCGCCACAATTGCCATTCCAGCCGACCAGTTTGCTAATGTTAATGCCGGCGATATCGTCCGCGTATATTATAAAGACAAAGGCAGCGACTATCTCCCGCTCTTCAAGCATGTCGAAAGTTGGGGCGATTGGAACGAATTCCAGGCGTTAAAGGTCGAGGAAGACGGCTATTTCGAGGCTGCTGTACCGGCAGAGGCTGTTGCAGAACTCAAGGAGAAAGGTCTGCGATTCCAGGGCTTAGGATTCACCATCACCAAGGTCGACCTTATCCAGCATGGTGGCGGTGGCGGCGGTTCCGATTCTTCTGCCATCTGGGACGTAGAGACTGTCTTCGACAGTTGGAGTGCCACCATCGTTATTCCTGCTGAAAAGTTCGCCAGTGCAAAGGCAGGTAACATTGTCCGCGTCACGATAAAAGACAAGGGCAGCGATTACAATCCTATCTATAAGCATGTCGACAGTTGGGGCGACTGGAACGAATTCCAGGCTGGCAAGGTTGACGGCGACGGCTATTTCGAGGCGCCGATTCCTGCAGAGGCTCTTGATGAGCTAAACGAGAAGGGTCTGCGCTTCCAGGGAGTTGGCTTTACTATAGTAAAAGTAGAACTGCTTCCATGATCTTAGCAGTTTGGGAAACAGACCTCTGAAAGAAAAGAGTGCCCGTTCAACAATGTGCACTCTTTTCTTTATCTTTCGCAAAACCATTGTTATTGGCTATAATTATTTGAACAAAAATGAAGAAAACCTTTTTTCAACTCTTGATGCTGTTGGCATCTTTCTCATTGTTTAGTTGCGGCGGTAGTGATGGCGATTCATCATCGGAGCCCAGCGTTAAACTGGCGTTGAACTCACAATCGATAGCCGAAGGTGCTCAGGTGGATGCAGCAACGACTACTGTCATTACACTGAACTACAACAATCCCGTACGCATAATGCCCGGAAACGGCATTACCCTCAATGGAATAGCAGTGGAAGCCAAGGTTTCGGGCAACACATCTGTAAAAATCCCGCTTACGCTGGCAGAAGGCACGGTCTATACACTGAAGGTAGCGTGGGGTGCCATCGTGGCTGCCGCTGACGGAAAAGTCGTGGCGCCTGAGTTTACGCTGAACTTCACTACCAAGGGAAATCAGCAGCCTCCTGTCGACGAGAACAGTCCTATTGCCAAGAAAATGGGCTGGGGATGGAACCTGGGCAACCACTTCGACACCAGCAGCGGTGCAGACGGTGTGCGTCCGCAGTGGGGATATTGGGACAATGCCAAGCCATCGCAGGTTCTCTACAATAACCTAAAAAACGCCGGTGCCAGCACCGTACGTATCGGCGTAACATGGGGCAACTACCAGAATACATCGAACTGGGACATTGATGCCAACTATATCGCGGAAGTAAGGCAGAATGTGGAGTGGGCCGAAGCTGCCGGACTGAACGTTATCCTGAACATGCACCACGATGAGTACTGGCTCGACATCAAGGGCGCTGCCAACAATGCAACGACCAACAGCAACATCAAGAACCGTATCGAGAAAACCTGGAAACAGATTGCCGAAGCCTTCAAAGACAAGGGCGAGTTCCTCATCTTCGAGTCGTTCAACGAAATTCAGGACGGTGGCTGGGGAGGTGGCGACAATCTTAAAGATGGTGGCAAGCAATACCGTACCCTTAACGAATGGAACCAACTGGTGGTGAACACTATCCGTGCTACTGGCGGTAACAACGCAACTCGATGGATTGGTATACCTGCCTATGCAGCCAGCCCTTCGTTTGCACTAGAAAGCAGCTTCGTGCTCCCTACTGATGCTGCTAATCGTATTATTGTCAGTGTTCATTTCTATGATCCTTACTATTTCACGCTTGCACCAGAAGACAGTGGAGGTAAGTCGGAATGGGGACATACTGCTGCTGCAGGCAAGTTCCAAATTGGCAGCAACGAGGATCACGTTGTCGATATTTTCAAACGATTGCACGATAAGTTCGTGGCTAAGAATATTCCCGTTTACATCGGCGAATACGGTTGTGTGATGCACAAGAACAACCGTTCCAACTACTTCCGCAACTACTATCTCGAGTATGTATGCCGTGCAGCCCATGAGTATGGGATGCCGCTCTGCATTTGGGATAACAACCAGACAGGTGGCGGCAACGAGCATCATGGCTATTTCAACCATACCGACGGCCAGTATCTCAATGGTCTGGAGTCGCTTGTGAAGACAATGATCAAGGCCGCCACTAGCGATGATGCCAGCTACACCCTCGAGAGTGTCTATAACAAAGCTCCGAAGTAAAACGGCCCGAATCAAACAGTCTAGGGAGAGTACTATCAGGTGCTCTCCCTTTTTTCATGAGACATTTTTTAGCTCTGCCTTCCGCTTTGACTCCGTTTGCCTACAAAAACAATCAATAATACAAAACGGAAGAGAAATAATACGCATTGTTATGGCGGAATGCCTGCCTTTTTGTACTTTTGCAACCAAGAAATATCGAGAAATATAAAGGCAGTATTAACATCCGATTTACGTACTTGTACTTGTATCTTAAAGATAGATTGAATTTTTATAAATAGATAAGTTATTATAGCTCAATGACAGAAATTTAACTGTCCGATTTTTACTTTTAGATTTGTGATAAATCATAAAGACGTAAAAACAATAGTCTAAAATCAGGAAAGGGCCGACGTGACGTCGATTCTTTCCTTTTTCTTTTATAGGCCCCACCCCTAACCCCTCCCCTTTAGGGGTGGGGAGTACAATGGTGCTTTTAAAAACACTTTGTACCTTTGTATCTTTGTGTTAAAATCCTGACCATTTTTAAAGCTATAATGAACGCGAAAAAAGGCCCTGAGAGGAGAGAATCAGGGCCTTGGTCACAAACGAAAAGGTGGGGTTTGGGTGGTTTCTTAAATACGGGTGTCGGCTTTTAGCGGGAGATTGTCTGACGAGCCACCCACCATGATGCTGAGATTTCCAGGCTCGAGCATCCATGCCTGTGCGGCTTCGTCCCAATGGCACAGGTCGGCTGTGCGCAGGCGAATGGTGACCGTCTTCTGCTCACCGGCTTTTAGTGCCACGCGCTGGAAGCCCTTCAGTTCCTTCACAGGTCTCGACAGATGCGATTCGGGACGTGCCACATATACCTGTGCCACCTCCTCAGCATCGGTTTTTGAACGATTTGTCAGGTTGAACTTGACTAGTATTTCACCGGCAGTGGGACTGACCGTCAGGTCGCTATAGCCGAATTGTGCATACGACAGGCCGTAGCCGAAAGGATAGGCCACATCGGTATCCTTGCAGTCGTACCAGCGATAGCCCACCAAATCTTCCTCCGCATAGTTTGCCACCAGTTGCTGGTTCCTTTGCTCACCTTTGTTTCTGACCAGTCCGACGAAGATGTCGCCCTGTGCATTTTCCACAGTTTGAGGATAAGTACCTGTGGCATAGGCGGGCACATCGCTGAGTTGTATGGGCCAGCTCATGGGCAGTTTGCCCGAAGGCGATATCTGTCCTGTGAGCACTTCGGCCAGGGCCTGACCGCCCATGGAACCGTTAAACCACGATACGAGCAGGGCTTCTGACGCCTGACTGACGGTGCTGACATCTACGGGACCGCCGGCAACGAGGACGGTGACCATATGGGGATTGGCCTTGGCCAGCGCCTTGGCCAGTTCGTCCTGACCAGAGGGCAGCGTGATAGACTTGCGGTCGGAACCTTCGGTCTCCACCTCACGGTTGTCTCCGGCTACGAAGATTACCAGGTCGGCCTGTTTGGCTGCCTTCACGGCCTCGGCCATCAGCTTGGGGTCGGCCGGCTGTTGCGGGCTGAGGCGCTTGTCGCGACTGCTGCGGTCGAAGCTCTTGTAGCCTGGTGCGTAGGTGATTTTTGCCTTGCCGTTAAGTGCCTGCTGCAGTCCTTCGAGCGGCGTGATTTCCTGACGCGTCTTCACGCCGGCACCCACACCGCCGAGCGCCATCTTTGTCACGGCATTCTCGCCTACTACGGCAATGCGCTTCACACGGCTGAGATTGATGGGCAGCAGCGGTTTCTCGTTGTTGCCGTTTTTGAGCAATACTATAGAACGGCGAGCCACCTCCAGGGCAACGGCCATTTCCTCGGCATTGCCCACGGGTTTGGTGTTGGCCACCTCCTTGGCAACCGGGCTGACCGTGAAGCGCACGCGCAGAATCTCGCGCACGCGCTGGTTGATGACCTCTTCGCTGACTTTCCCTGCCTTGACCGAGTCGAGCAGCGCCTTGCCCATGTATCGGCTGCCGGGCATCTCAACGTTCATTCCCGCGGTGACGGCATCCACGGTGGAATGCACGCCGCCCCAGTCGCTGATGACCATGCCGGGGAATCCCCATTGCTGTCGCAGGATGGTGTTCAGCAACATCTCGTTTTCCGAACACCAGCGTCCGGCCACCTTGTTATAGGCCGCCATCACGCCCCATGCGTCGGCTTCTTTGACAGCCATCTCGAAGGGGCGCAAGTAGATTTCGTGCATGGCGCGGTCGGAGATGTGCACATCCACAAAGCCGCGATAGTTTTCCTGGTTGTTCAGCGCATAGTGTTTCAGGCATACTGCCGTGCCGTCTTCCTGACAGCCGCGCGTGTAGGCCACGGCCAGTGCTCCGCTCAGCAGCGGGTCTTCGCTCAGATATTCGTAGGTGCGTCCGCCTGTGGGAATGCGCTGTATGTTGATGGCAGGTCCCAGAATCATGTCTTTTCCGCGCAGCCGGGCCTCGCGGCTCATGCCCCGTCCGTAGGCATAGGCCCACTCGGTGCTCCATGTGGCGGCCAGTGCCGAACCGGTGGGGAAGAAGGTTGCCGAGTCGGTGGCGAGGTGAAGCGAATTCCATGAGTGGGGCTCCATCTCTTCGCGTATGCCGAAAGGTCCGTCGGCATATTCAATGTCGGCAATGCCCAATCGTGGGATTCCTTCCGACGAAAACATGTTCTTGCCGTGCAGCATGGCAATTTTCTCGTCGAGCGTCATGCCCTCGATGATTGTCGTAATCTGCTGTTCGTGGTCGAGCAGCCGGGTGGGGTAGGGTTGCGAAAATGCGGTAGCGGTCATGGCCAGCGCTATCGAGGCGATGACTGTCCGCTTGCTAAGGATTGTTTTCAGTTTTCTCTGCATGTTATTGATTGTGGTTGTTATCATATTATAATAAGGTGTGGTAAAGGCATCAGTAGCCCAGCCCGATATAGCTGTGTGCGGGCAGTTTGAGTTCAAATACGGTCTGGCTGTCGGTGTAGCCGCGGAACCGGAAGCGGCCCGGTGTCACCTGCACGGGATTCATCTTTTCGCCGCTGAGCAGGTTGCGCAGCGCGTTCACCTTGGCATTCACCACCACGCGCAGACTGACGGCGGTATCGTTGAAATTCTCGACGACCATCGTGCGGTTGTCGTAGGGGAAAAGTGCAACTTTCGACGGTCCTTCGATATAGGCGCCCACGTCTTTGCTCATTACGCTACGGATTACGTTGAGCGCTCCGGCGGGATAGTCGTACAGATTACCGAAGTCGTCGGGGATGGTGAGCACGAAGAGCATGCCTTTCGAGTAGGTGTTGCGCAGCAAAATGGGATAGCCCGACACGCCGCCCGTGAGCGGACGACCTGCGCTGACCACCTCCCACGAGTCGTTGGTGAAGTATTTCACCTGCGGGATGATGAACTCGCGTTCTGCCTTGCCGTCGCGTCCGAAGTCGCTGACGATGGCTTTCAGGTCGGCGCAATACAGTTCGGTGACGTCGGCTAGCTGGTCTTTGATGGCTTTCAGCAGTCCGGTGGTCACGATGACGTCGCCGCCCTGTTTCAGCTGGCGCTTTATTTTCTCCACAATCTGCGGGTCTTTGGCGGCCTGCTGGGTGAGCAGTATCTGCTGCTGTCCGTCTTTCCATTTCGGGTGCATGTCCATGGGCAGACCAATCATGCCGAGGTAGTTCTGCAGGAAGTCTTCGCCCGACGAGTGGAAGGGCTTATACGAAACCAGTCCTACGGGATTTCCCAGCAGTCCCATCAGTTTGTCGGTCTGGTGGAGCGTCTGGTCGGCAAAGCGCGCCATGGTGGTGGGCGTTACCGATTTGCCGTTCTTGGTGAAGGGAGCCACCATCTCGTCGTAGCGGAAGCTGTTGCCCCCGGCATCTTGCCAGGGAGCCCGCATATTGGGCGTGATTTTCACTTCGGCCAGCTGCATGTAGTTCCACAGAATGATTTCGGGCGTCTTCGACAGCATGGTCAGGTGCAGCTGCTCGGCATAGCGGTCCATGCTCATGTGTATGCCGCCGGCATCCACCCATCCGCCGCCGTTGCGCCCGGGTGCGATATTGTCGAAGAAGCGCATGATATTGTAGCTCAGATAGTTCTGCAGATGCTGTGCCGAGGCCGGGTCGCGCGTCTCGGTGCCTGTCCAAATGCCGTCGAAATAGGCCGGTTCTTCTTCCAGGTTGAATCCCAGTCCATGGAAATGGTCGTACCAGTTAGGATATTTTACGATGACCTTCACCTTGGGATTTACTTTCTTGGCGGGATTCACCACCAGTTCCTTTCCGGCATCGGCCATCAGTCGGAGCCGGTATTCCGTCCAGCTTTTGTTTCCTTTGGCGGCAATCTCGTCGTCGTTTTTTAGGTCGATGAAGAAGAAGTCGTCAAGAATGAAGTCATCGAACAGCCGTGCGGTGAATTCCGCCACTTGCTTCACCTGCTGGCGGTCTTTCTCGCGAGCGTAGCTGTAAGTCTCGAAATCGGAGGGTTCCGACTGCGTGTAGGTGATGCCGCCGCCCACTTCAAGACCCTTTCCCTGGAAGAACTTCTTCACCTTGTTGATGGTCTTTTCGGGAACGGTAAAGGCGTCGCGGTGGGTTTCGATGTAGATTTTGTCGAGGTCCACCTGGCTGCTCACGGTTTCCCAAGTGGATTTCAGGAACTTGTCGTCGTCCATCCGTGCCACGTCCTGTGCCCGGATGTAGGTGGAAACCTTGAAGTTCTGATACTTTCCTGCCTGGATGGCCGTTACTGTCAACATGGCTGCCGCCAGAAGAATCTGCCTGAAGTGTAGCATGGCGAATACTTTTTTTAATGGTTGTGTAATAGACATTATATTAATAAGTTAGTAATATGCCTGTTAGTCTTGCATCGCAATCCAGCTGCGTCTGATACTTTGTCAGCCGCAAAATTAGTCAAAAAAACAACATCTTGGTTTCTCTTCCCCGAATAATCCGCTCGCCTATAGTCTTTTTTAACTTTTCCCCGCCGAAACGGCAACATCCAAACACCTTATTCACCTATGGACATTTTGAGCCCCTTGATAAGGGGCGGCCATAAAGCAGGGTTGAAATAGAAGTTGGATAGAAAATTCTTTATTGCCATGTAACAAGTCTAAAGGGAAATATTTTTGTCAGATTTTTGAAGATTTTTGTTTAAAACGGAGGACTGTGTTCATTCGAATCATTTTCTTTCACTCCTAAAACTTAATTGCAGAAAATAATCGTCATTTCTCCTTATAGTTTGATAAAGCGTCAGTTCATTCCATTTTGGAACATACTGCCATAGATGGTAAGACATATCAAACTCAGTTCTATAATCTCGATGCAATTCTCTCTGTGGGCTACCGTGTTAATACCTGGTCTTTCAGACCGTCTGTCGGCTGCATGCGGATAATCATAAAATCGAATCGTTAACAACCGAAAATGGTAAAAAGACAAAGAAATAATGGAATTTGTTGATTTTATGGTTCTTTTGTTTGGTTGATTCGTGAGAATTGAGTAATTTTGCAGCACGATTTGAGTAAAGTTGCAATAAGAATTGAGTAAAATCTACAATCATTTTGAGTATGACATATATACGAAAGCAATATCACACGCTCCGGGAGCGCATCCTTGAACCAAGGCACTTTATGCAGATTTTGGCAGGACCGAGACAGGTAGGAAAATCCACGCTTGTCGGCCAGGTTCTGGACGGCATCTCCATCCCGTATACCTTAGAAGTGGCTGACGCTGTAGATCCTAAGGATAGTGACTGGATTCACCGTGTATGGGAGTCAGCCCGTGCTACGATGCAGATACGTAAAGAGCAGGAGCGTCTGTTGGTGATTGACGAGGTGCAGAAGATTGACAATTGGAGTGAGATGGTGAAACGTGAATGGGATGAAGACTGTCGTCGACATGTGAACCTGAAGGTGGTGCTGCTTGGTAGTAGCCGCCTTCTGCTGAAACGGGGAATGACAGAATCGTTGGCCGGACGCTTTGAATTGATTCGACTTGGGCACTGGAGCCTACAGGAGATGAGGGATGCCTTCGGCGTTACGCTTGACCAGTACATTTACTTTGGCGGCTATCCTGGACCTGCAGACATGATTGATAACGAGAAGCGATGGCGTAAATATATTAAGGACTCTCTGGTGGCTCCTGCCATTGAGAAGGATGTTATAATGACTTCAAACATCTACAAGCCCGCGTTGATGAAGCAACTTTTTGAGTTGGGATGTGGCTACTCTGCCGAAATCCTGTCGCTTACCAAGCTAATGGGGCAGTTGCAGGATGCCGGGAATGTAACCACGCTTGCGGCCTATCTGGGTATCCTTGATGAGTGTGCCCTGTTGACAGGCCTGCAGAAATATGCTCGTGACGATGCACGTAAGCGTGGGTCTGTACCCAAATACCAGGTTTATAACAATGCGCTGCTGACGGCCTATAAAGGCCATTCGTTCCTTGCCGACCGGACGGACACAAGACTTTGGGGACGATGGGTAGAGAGTGCTATTGGAGCACACATCCTGAGTATGGCAGAGGAACTGGACTACAAGGTGTATTATTGGCGTGAGCCGTCAAGAAGCAAAGACGAGAGTGACAAAGAGGTTGACTTCATTATAGATAACGATGGTGAGTTGACAGCTATAGAGGTGAAAAGCGGTCGTCGCGGAATGAACTCTGGGTTGCCAGCTTTCGTAGAAGCATTCCATCCCAAACGGGCTTTTATCGTAGGTAATGGCGGTGTTTCTTTGGAGGATTTCCTAAGTTGTGATATTGAAAGTCTGCTTCATCAGGAATAATTGTAGCGGATTAGAATAAGATTCTTGTTTAAAAACAGAACACTATGTTCATTCGAATCATTTTCTTTCACTCCTAAAACTAAATTGCAGAAAATAAACATCATTTCTCCGTATAGTATGCGAAAGTTTTTGTATATTTGCAGCATTATTTTCCTTTTGTAACAAAATGAACAACAAAGAACCTGGATACGTTTACATACTGACCAATCCCAGTTTTCGTGAAGATTGGGTGAAGATAGGCAAAAGCTCACGTCCTGTAGATGTGAGAAGCAAGGAGTCGTATTAATATCATAATTATTTAGAATACAATATGCGAAAACAATCTGAAATAAGAAATGCTGCAAAGGCTTTCGTAAATAAATGGACAGGTAAAGGAAAAGAACGTCAAGATGATAAGACATTCTGGGAAGATTTGTTGGAAGATGTTTTTGGCGTTTCTAAATCAAGGAACGAGATAGAAGTCCAACGTCCAGTAAAGTTTAATGGTACAACCAAAGCCATTGATGTTTATGTAAAAGTTTCAAAAGTTGTCATTGAACAAAAGAGTTATAATGTAAACCTTGACCTGAAA
>JAEEGK010003217.1_pt1 | contig 40817 bp, 24 predicted proteins | sample 8958771 | NCBI WGS metagenome assembly JAEEGK01 (sample SAMN16246547, study PRJNA631951) | gut metagenome | biome: gut microbiome; feature: rumen; material: SC-attached | host: Bos | place: Iran: Karaj | collected 2018-10
CACCGTATTGACCGATGGCTGGTATGCCGTTACCGAAAATGTCACCACCAACACCCGCATCGATGCCGATGGCAACGTGAACATCGTTCTTTGCGACGGCGCAACGATGGCCAATGGGGGTATCGAAACATCGAATAATAAAAGCCTGACCTTCTGGGGACAGAGCAACAACACGGGAAAATGGGTAGTAAACTCTACAGACGGCGGAAACGGCATTGGTAATAATGCGATGGTCAATGGTGACGCCGTCATCATCAATGGTGGCACGGTCAGGTCACAAGGTTATAACGATAGTTATCGTTATGGCATACGTGTTGCCAGCCTTACCCTCCGTGGAGGAAGTGTTTGGGCAAACAGATACAGTTGCACCGTCAAGATGGAGCGATTCTTTACAGATGAGTACAATAATTTGCTTCCTCCCGGTGAATATACGAATGGAAGCGGGAATGGCTATTACATCAATGGCTCCACATTGACGGCTTCTGGCAAGATCTTCCTTGCGGAAGGCGACTGGTGCGATGCCGACAAGTGGTATCAAGGCGAATTGCCGAGCAGCACCGACTGTGTCACCTTGCGTGCGTCGGTCACCATTCCTGCCGGCTGTGTGGCCCAGGCTTATAAAGCAGCCCCTCTTAACAATGCTACCGTCACCATCCAAGATGGCGGCCAATTAATCTACACCTTCTACGATTCGAGTACCATTACAGCCTCTAATTTCCTTCTTGCTACAGTAGAGAAGACCATCAGCGGAGCCACTAACTGGAGTGATGAAAACAATGGTTGGTATTTCATCGCTTCACCTATGTATTACGATATTCAGCCGAGCGATCAGAACAAAGTGGTTAATATGCTTACTGCTGACGCAGGTGGCGTTCACACCTACGACTTATATCAATACGTTTATGACAACATGGATGAAGGTGAACTCAAGCCATGGTATAACTATCGTCAGCATCAAAATAATTTCTACCTCAGCAATCAAAAGGGCTACCTCTATGCCAACGCCAACACACAAACCATACGGATTACGGGCAGAATCAATCCCTATTATGATCAATACAACCATAACACGGTGCGACTTGCCAACGATGGCTGGAATCTCATCGGCAACCCTTATACCTGCGCGGTTTCCGTAGATAAGGCTTTCGGTGAGTTGAACAACGGGTCTGTCATTGCCAACAAGCCTGCCAACAGCGTGATCATGCCTTGCACGGGTATTATGGTGTATGGTGAGAAGAACGAAATGGTGACCTTCACCAAGGTCGATCCGAGTGCATCATTCGCTCCAAGCGCCGGTATCTTGAACATTGCCTTGGAGCAGCAAGTGGTGACACGTGGCGAAACCAAAGCCGAGACCATCGACAACGCCATTGTGAGTTTCAGCGAGGACAATATCCTTCCGAAGTTCCATTTCATGGAGCAAGCCGCCAACCTCTACATCCCGCAAGGCAATGAGGAATACGCCATCGCCTATAGCAATGCCCAAAGTGAAATGCCTGTCAATTTCAAGGCCAATAAGAACGGCAACTATACGATTACGGTCAATCCCAAAGACATGGAGACGAACTACCTCCACCTCATTGACAACTTGACGGGTGCCGACGTGGATCTGTTGGTCGAGCCTTCCTACACCTTTGCTGCCAAGATGACGGATTATGAGAGCCGCTTCAAGCTGGTGTTCAGTGCTGGTCCCGTCAGTGGGGATGCGGATGGCGATAATGAGACCTTCGCGTTCATCCACGATGGCGACATTATCGTCAACGGTTCGGGAACCCTCCAGGTCATCGATATGTTGGGCCACGTCCTCGTCACCCGCGACGTCCATTCTGACTCCTGTCTTCTGTCTTCTGACTTCTCCACTGGTGTGTATGTCCTTCGCCTCATCAATGGCGACGATGTGAAGACGCAGAAGATTGTGGTGAGATAAAATCAATATTTTTTCTGACAACAAAGACCTCCATCTCGATTTGAGGTGGAGGTCTTTGTTTGTAAAACAACGAAAAATCAAGGGAGAATTTTAAACCAATCTTTGTTTTTTGTATCTTTGCAAGCTAAAGAAAACTTGTTCAAGAAACGATTATATTACTGAAACCGTTGATGTTAGCAAAAAATCATTAAATCATTAGTTAATATGAAAAAAGGATTTTTATCATTTGTGTTTTCGGTCATCAGCTTTATGACCTTCGCACAGATTCAAAACGTTCCACAATGGACCGACATTCTCAGCGGCCAGCCTGAGACCTTCCGCACCCAGCTCATCTCCTCCTCGGAGGAAAGCATCCAAGTCAACGTGCAGGTGCCTGGCTTCTACATGAGTCAGGTGACCACACCGAGAGGGGAGGCCTTCATCATCTCCGTCCCCAAGTCGGTCAGCACAGCCCAAGCCGGAGAGCCTAACGTGCCCATGACCGGCATCCCGGTAATGATTGGCGACCAAGCCCGTATGAGTGTCCGCGTCGTTGACGCCCAATACAGGGACTTCGAAAACATCGAAGTGGCCCCTTCGAAAGGCGATTTTAGCCGTCAGATTGACCCTGCTACGGTGCCTTACACCTACGGCGAATGTTATAGCCAAGATGCTTTCTTCCCCGCCAGCACCCTTGACCTGTACGAGCCTTACATCATCCGCGACTTCCGCGGACAGAACATGGCGGTCTATCCCTTCTCCTACAACCCCGTCACCAAGACCCTCCGCGTGTATTACAACATGACCGTGGAAATGTACAAGGTGGACGACAACGGCACCAACGTCATGGAAACGAATAGAAGCAACACCGTCAAACTGGACCCCGACTTCAAGAGCGTCTATCAGCGTCACTTCATCAACTACGAGGCGGGCATGTCCAAATACACCCCTTTGGATGAGGAAGGTGACCTGCTCATCATTTGCTACGACAACTTCATCAGCGCCATGACCGACTTCGTCAACTGGAAGAAGACCCGTGGTATCAACACCACCATCGTAGGCACCAGCACCGCTGGCAGCTCCTATACAGCTATCAAGAACTATATCCAAAGCCAATACAATGCCAACAACAACATCACCCATGTGCTGCTTGTCGGCGATGTGGCACAGATTCCAGGTTACTCCTATTCAGGCGGCGGCTCCAACTACAGCGGCCTCGGCGACAATGCCTATGGACAAATCGTGGGTAGTGACTACTACAACGATGTCTTCATTGGTCGTTTCTCGGCCAGCACCGCAGCCCGCGTGGCCACCCAGTGCAACCGTGTCATCACCTACGAGCGCGATTTGACCACCTCCGCTACTTGGCTTCAAGTAGCTGAAGGTATCGCCAAAAAAGAAGGCGGTTCCGGTCATAACGGTGAGGATGATTACCAACACATGGACGTCATCCGTACTGACTTGTTGAACTACGGTTATTCCACTGTCTATCAACGCTATGAGAACCTCTCAGGATATACTGCCACCGCATCACAAATTTCATCTGATATCAATAACGGCGTCGGCATCGTCAACTATTGCAATCACGGTGCTGAGACTATGTGGGGTGTGGCCAGTTATAGTGTTTCACACGTCAATGCTTTGACCAATGAAAACAAGTTGCCCTTCATCTGGTCAGTGGCCTGCTTGGTTGGTAAATACGACCACAGCAGTGACTGCTTTGCTGAAGCTTGGATGAACGCCACCAATAACAACAACCCCACCGGTGCCATCGGTACTTTGATGTCGTACATTAGCCAGCCTTGGATTCCGCCCATGTGGGCTCAAGACGAGTGCATCGATATTTTGGCTGGACTCTCCAGCTCTGGTGGGACTAAACACACCTGGGGTGGTTTGTCCATCAACGGTCTGTTTGGTATCTTTGACAACTACGGTACCGATCAATCAGCTGTTGGTACCTACCAAGCTTGGATTCTTTACGGTGACCCGAGCATGATGGTTCGCACTAAGACCCCGCAGAATATGACCGTCAACCATGTCGGCAACATTACCCTTGGCGCCTCTACCTATACGGTCAACGTCAGCAACGGCAACGGCTCTGTGGCTACCATCACCGATGCTAACTACAACATCTTAGGCAAAGCCACGGTGAGCAACGGCACCGCCACTATCAATCTCAACAGCAGCAACCTTACTCCCGGCAGCGAGCTTACCCTCTGCGTGTTCGGATTTAATAAGGTGACCCAGCTCAGCACCATCAATGTGGTGGGTGGCACGCAATACCACATCACTGTCACACAGCCACAGCACGGCACCATCAGCGCTCCCGCACAGGCCTACGCCAACAGCACAGTGACCTTGACGGCTACTCCCGAAGCAGGCTACTGCCTCTCTTCTTGGACTGTCAAAAAAGGCAGCACCAGCATCCCGGTGACCAACAACCAGTTCACCATGCCCGAGGGCGATGTGACTGTGACCGCCACTTTCGTGCAAGGCTTGCAAGTCACCTTGGCTTCCGTGATGCACGGCAGCATCAGCGCGGATCCGTTGTATGCCCTGCAAGGAATGACCATCAATCTGACGGCCACGCCGGCCCAAGGCTATGAGTTCGGTAGCTGGGTGGTCAATAAGACCGGTGATGTGAACACCACCGTCACCGTGAACAACAATAGCTTCATAATGCCTAACTACCCTGTCACCGTCAGTGCCAACTTCGTGCTTGGACCGACCGACCTGACAGTGTATAACGGAACAGCCACCAACCAGTACATCCCAATGTATGGTTATTATTTTGACGACTACACCAAGAGCGAATACATCATCCCCGCTTCTCGATTAACTGCCATGAATGGCTGCACCGTTTCCGCCATTACATTCTATCCATCAAGCGTAGCAACAACTAATAGTTCATGGGCAAACACTAACCAGACCGTTTTCCTTAAAGAAGTTTCAGGTACTACCCTTGGTGGAAGCTTTAGCGGCACGAGCGGTGCCACCACCGTTAAACAGGGATTGTTGGAGATGCCAACCGCAGGTACAGCTTACACCATCACCTTTGACACTCCATATACCTACAATGGCGGCAATCTGTTGATTGGCATTTACAATACCGCCAAAGGTAGTTACAATAAGGTGGAATGGTACGGGACGAGCAATCAAACTTCTGGCGTATCCGCATACGGAAACAACAGCAGCAACCTGAACAGTGTCGGCTATAATGCGCAGTCATTCATTCCCAAGACCACGTTTACCTATATGCCAGCATCTTCCGATCCCGTTGCCATCACCGTCAGTGCCAATCCTGCGAATGGTGGCACCGTCACTGGTGCAGGTACCTACGACCCGGGCACTACGGCCACTCTGACCGCCACAGCTAATGAGGGTTACACCTTCACTAACTGGACGAAAAACGGTGTTGCAGTGAGCACCAACGCCTCCTACAGCTTTACTGTGAATGCAGCCAACTCTGGCGCCTACGTTGCCAATTTCACGCTGAACAGCTATACGATTACAGCTACTGCGGTTCCCGCCGAGTTCGGCGCCGTCACCGTCGCTGGCAGCAGAGGCAACAGAGAAGACCTCGTCTATGACTTCGAAGACGGCACCCAAGGCTGGACTGTCTTGAAAGGCAATACTGGCAATTCACCCAACAACTGGATGCACAACACTTCTTACCCCACCTCCAACAATAACTTCACCACTGGTTACGGCCACAACAGCTCCGACGGATTCATGCTCTCCGAGTCGTACATCTCTGGTTCTTCAAGCGGCAGTGGTACCGCAGTCACACCTGACAACTATCTCGTTTCTCCACAGGTACGCTTGGGTGGAAGCATCTCCTTCTATGCAGGTGGCAGAAACACTGATTATTGTGCAGAGAAGTTCTCCGTTATGGTATCAACGACCGGCAACACCAACACTGCCAGCTTCACGACCGTTGAAACTATGATTTTGTCTTTGGACAACGCAGGATATACCTCTTCGCCATATACCGTTGACTTGAGTGCCTACAGCGGCAGGGGTTATATCGCTATCCGCCACTGGGACTGCTATGACCAATGGTTCCTGTGCGTTGACGACATCACCATCGTGGAAGGCGAGGATCCTTCCACTGGTAGCGGCAACTTCAACTACGGCGAGACCTGCACCGTGACCGCCACGCCTGATGAGGGTTACCATTTCGTGAACTGGACCGAAAACGGCACAGAGGTTTCTTCGGAAGCCAGCTATTCCTTCACCGTCACTGGTGACCGTGACCTCGTGGCCAACTTCCAAGAAGGAGTTGAAGTCACCCAGACATCAGAGCTGGCCGCTGGTTTGAACTGGTGGACAGCAAACGTTGGAGTCACCCTTGCTGAACTTGAGGCGGCGCTTGGTACAAACGGTCTTATGATTTCGGATAATGCCGGTAATTTTGTCACCTATACCCAGTTCGGATGGGGCTCCAATCCGAATTTCACTGAACTCGTACCAGGTAGAATGTACAAGATCAAAACCGGGGCAAATTGTAGCATCGACTTGACTGGCGTTGCAATCAATCCGTCAGAGGTGATGATAACCCTGAATCGGGGTACGAACTGGATCGGTTTCATGGGCTCGACGCCGGTGTCGGTGACGGACGCGTTTTCGGGTCTCGCGGCGACGGTAGGCGACAGGATTTCGAACGGGGACGGACAATATGCCAAGTATTCGGCATACGGCTGGGGCGGCACTCTGGGAGCTCTGGTTCCGGGAGAGGGATACATCTACGAGTCGAAGGCATCGGGCAGCATCACGTTCACGTATTCGGTGAGCAAGTCGTTCGACGGGAAGGAAGGCAGGGACGACACATACCACTGGACGCAGCCAACGCCGAGCTTGTACAGCCACCGCAACCACGTGACATACCAGGTGAGGATTGACGGAGTGCTGCAGGCGTCGAACGACATCGAGGTGGCGGCGTTCATCGACGAGGAGGTTCGCGGCACAGTCCGTCTGATAGAGCCGTATCCTGGCCCGCTGCCGGACGAGTACTACACGTACCTGACAGTGTTCGGTAACGCGGAGGATGTGGGCAAGTACTTCACGTTTAAGGTGTATGACCACGCTACTTCGATGGAATACGACATGTGCGAGCTGTCGTTGGTGTTCAGGGGTGAGGAGGAGTACGAGTACGGCGGCTTAGAGATGGGCTATTACATCGACTTCGTGACGGTTCCGACCTGGACGCTGCCGATAGAGGCACACACGCCGGACGGCGGGTGGTACCTCATCACGACGCCGTTGGCAGAGAACACAGACGCGGAGCTTGTGGACAACATGATAAGCAACGATTTCGACCTTTACCGTTTCAACCAGGCAGTTGATTTGGAGTGGGAGAACTGGAAGAATGAGGAGAGTGATCATTACCACTTCAACCTTGAGCCTGGCAGAGGCTATCTGTACGCGAACAGCGGGTCTGTGGAACTGACGTTCAGGGGGGAGATGTACGACGGCGACTGCAATGTGACGATCCACAATGTTGGGTCAGGATGGAACCTGATAGGCAACCCGTACACCGTTGGAGCGTCGATAGGCAGGGGCTTCTACATCATGAACCCCGAAGGGCGCGCCGAGATTATCCCATCCGAAGAAGACGAAATCGCTCCATTGGAAGGTGTCTTCGTCTACACTGAGGAGGAAGAGGAGACGGTGACCTTCTTGATAGGGAACGCCAAAACGACAAACACTCGCGAGAGAATAGTTCTCAATTTGAGCAACGACAAAGGCAGCATTATCGACCGTGTGATGGTTCGCATGGGCGAAAGCAACACGTTGCCGAAGTACATGCTTGACGAGAGCCATACTCACATAAGCATCTCCCGGAATGGCAACGATTATGCTGTCGTCAACGGCAAGGATGAAGAGATGTTCCCAGTGAACTTCAAGGCAGAACGTACGGGTACATACACCCTCACCGCCAATGTCCATGATATTAATGTAGCATATCTGCATCTTATCGACAACCTGACCGGTGCCGATATTGATTTGCTCCAGACCTCGAGCTACACCTTCAACGCCAACACATCAGACTACGCCAGCCGTTTCAAACTGGTGTTTGCCACCGACAATGACACCGACGACAGCTTCGCTTTCATCAGTAACGGTAATATCATCGTTAACGGCGAAGGCACCCTGCAGGTGATTGATGTACAAGGACGCATCCTTATCAGCCGTAGAAACGATACGCACTCGATTTCCACCTCAGAGATGGCTTCTGGTGTGTATATGCTGCGTTTGACCAACGGCAGCGAGATCAAGACTCAAAAGCTTATTATCAGATAGTTTCAAGTTTCAAATTTATGAATAGAATTCGTTTTGGTATTTTTGTTCTTGCGCTACTTCTCGGAGGAAGCCTTTTTGCCCAAAGCCAAAGAGAACTGGCTCAACTCATGCACGAACGAGGTGAGTATTATTTCACGCTCACCATTCAGCAACCTTCAGAGGTTCAGGAAATCAATCGTGTTTGTTCCGTTGACGGTATCGATGGAATGAATGTGGTGTGCTATGCCAACCAGAAGCAGTACGACAATCTGCTTCAGGCTGGCTACAAACCCACTTTGCAGACCCCGCCTTCGATGCTTGAGGAGGCCAAGATGTGGGATGGCAACCGTGCCACCTACGAATGGGACAGCTATCCAACTTACAGTCAATACGAAAGTATGATGCAAGCTTTTCCGTCCTCTGTAGTGTCCGGCAGAGCCTGTACCTATATGGAATTAGGCACACTTCAATCGAATCGTAAGATTATGGGTGTACGTATCAACAATGGTAGTCCCGAGGGCAAACCGAAGTTTTTATACAGTTCAACCATCCATGGTGACGAGACCACCGGCTGGGTTTTGATGCTTCGTCTTATAGATGAGCTCTGCACCAGCACCGACGGCCGTATCATCAACCTGGTTGATAATTTGGATATCTTTATTTTCCCCAACACCAATCCAGACGGCACTTATTATGGTGGCAATAACACTGTCAATAGCGCACGACGCGCCAATGCCAACAGTGTAGACATGAACCGTAACTATCCCGATCCTCATGGCAACGCACATCCTGATGGAAATGCATACCAAACTGAAACACAATGGTTTATGCAGCTTGCTGAGGACTATCCTTTCGTGATGGCTGCCAACTACCACGGCGGCGCACAAGTGGTAAACTATCCTTGGGATAATACCTACACACGCCATGCTGATGATGCTTGGTGGCAGTATGTCTCAAGAGAGTATGCTACTTTTGCCCAATCGGTTAGTTCTAACTATATGACTGACCAAAACAACGGCATCACGAATGGCGCCGATTGGTACGAGATAGGCGGTGGTCGCCAAGATTACATGAACGGCTATCGCCAGTGCCGTGAAGTCACCGTTGAGTGCTCCACCACTAAGAAGCCTAATGGCTCGCAGCTGCCTACTTTCTGGAACTACAACCATAATAGCATGTTAGCCTATATGGAGCAATGCATTTACGGTATTCATGGTGTGGTTAAGGACTTTTACACGCATCAATCCATAAGTGATGTTATTGTCACAGTACAGAATCACGACGACGAATATTCAATCGTAAGCACTCATGAAGTTGGCGATTTCCATCGTCCTATCAAGGGTGGCAACTGGACGCTTGTGTTATCCAAAGAAGGATATATCTCCCAAGATATCAGCGTCACAGTTACTGATGGTCAAAGAACGGATCTTGGAACTATTTACTTGGTGCCAGAGAATGTTCCGATAGTTGAAGAGTCTTTCAATCTTACATCAGATTGGAACTGGTGGTCGCCGAATGTCGATATAGACTTGGCTACTTTTGAGGCTGCTTTGGGTGCCAATGGTGTCACCATCACAGACCAGAATGGTAAATATGTCAACAACACAGTGTATGGTTGGGGTGGATCACTTCAAGAAGTGGGCATTGCCGTGGGCTCCATGTACAAGGTCAAAACCAATCAAGCCTGTACCATCACGGTGGAAGGCTCCATCGTTGACCCCGCCGAGTATCCTATCACCCTGACGCCTGGCATCAATTGGGTCGGCTTCATTGGCATAGAGGACATGACTCTTGATGAGGCGTTCTCTAACCTTACGCCAACTCATTTGGATTATATCCAGACGAGAAACGGCATCGCCACCTATTATCAAGGTTACGGCTGGAGAGGAAGTGCCACCACCTTACATCCTGGAGAAGGCTTCATTTACAAGTCGAAGGCGACTCAATCTAAGACCTTTACCTATCCAATATTGAATTAATTATTTACTAAACAAAATCAGAATGAAAAAAGTATTCTTATCCTTTGTGCTTTTGGTTCTCAGCATGGCGGTTTTTGCCCAGCGGGAAACCACATTGTATTGGCCTGAACCTACACCTGGCTTATATTCCAATCGCAACCATGTGACCTACCAGGTGAAGATAGATGGAGTATCCCAGGCATCGGATAACATCGAAGTCGCTGCGTTCATCGACGATGAGTGCAGAGGAACGATACGTTTGATTGAGCCATACCCAGTAGGATTGCCGAACGAGTATTATACTTACTTGACCGTCTTCGGAAACACGTCGGATATTGGAAAAGACATTACCTTCAAAGCCTACGACCATGCCACAAGTACAGAATATACCATTTGTGATTTGACCTTACAATTTAACGGAGCAGAGGAATTCGAATTCGGCGGCGTGAACGAGGGCTATTATATGGAGTTCGAGTCTGATCCGTCATTCGGTCCGGATTATCCGTGGATTCCTTCCACAAGCTATCAAGGCAATGGCATGGCGTTACAAGCACAGATTCAGATTGACGGTGTCCCTGTGAACAGAGCTTCATGGGAAGTGGGAGCCTTCTGCGGTGATGAATGCCGTGGTGATGTAACCCCGCTCAACGATTGGACGGATTTGAATATGGGCTATTTTGCCTCTATGAATATTAAAGGCAATGATGGCGATGTCATCAGCTTCTATCTTTATGACAAGCAAGCAGGAAAAATCTTCCAAGGAGGATGTCCTACCACTGTCGTATTGGAAAATGACACATATATTGGTGAAGATCCATTCCATAATTTATTCGTCCTCAACTTCCTCAGCACGCCTTTCTTCACACTGGACATCGATGCTTACGCTGGAGGCGGTGGCTACTATCTCATCGCTTCCCCCATCGGTGAAGTGGCACCTGTAGATGTGGCTGAGATGACTTCAAACACCTTTGACCTTTATCGCTTCAACCAAAGTACTGATAAAGAATGGGAGAACTACAAAGAAACCGAAGGTGACCATTTTCACTTTAATCTTGAATCTGGAAGAGGTTACCTCTATGCCAATAGCACAAATGTCAGACTGATCTTCACGGGTACGCCTTATGAAGGCGAGGGAGAGGTGGCACTTACTTATGATGCAGATGCAGCATTGAAGGGATGGAACCTCGTGGGCAACCCTTATGCCACTGCCGCCAATGTTGATAAATCGTTCTACATCATTAACCCCGAAGGTCGCGATGAAGTTATTGCCAGTGAGGGCACCAGTGTTGAAGCCATGGAAGGTATTTTCGTACTTGCTGAGAGCGAGGGCGAGTCCATCACCTTTGAGCCTCAGGCTTCCTCTAAAGTCCGCGAACAACTGGTGGTCAGCCTGAAAGGCAACAGCCGTGGCAACACCATCGACCGAGCCATTGTGCGCTTCGACAACAGCAAGATGCTGCCTAAATTCCAACTCTTTGAAGGCAACACTAAGCTTTACATTTTGCAGAACGGCAAAGACTACGCTGTGGTTAACGCCGGAACCCAGGGTGAAATGCCTATCAACTTCAAAGCAGAAAGCAACGGCACCTACAGCCTAAGCTTCAGCACCGAGAACGTTGAGTTCGGCTACCTCCACCTCATCGACAATCTTACTGGCAACGACGTTGACCTGCTCGCCACTTCTAGCTATACCTTCGACGCCAAGACCAGCGACTATGACAGCCGTTTCAAACTGGTATTTGTCGCCAATCACAACGACGCTTTGATAGGCTCGGAGACCTTCACTTTCTATAGCAATGGCAGTTGGTTTATCGCCAACGAAGGAGAAGCTACTCTGCAGATTGTTGATGTCAATGGCCGCATCCTCAGCAGCGAGCAAATCAATGGCAATGCCACGAAACACTTCGAAGCTGCCGCCGGTGTCTACGTTGTGCGCTTGATCAATGGCAATGACGTTAAAACCCAGAAGATTGTGGTGGAATGATTTGATAGCAGTTTAAGGCTTCAAGTCCTTTATAATAGCGGCTCCGTCTTCCAGAGAAAATGGAGCCGCTATTATTTTGACAAGAATAAGTAGAAGATTATCGTTTTACGAAACTGCGCTTTAACATCCCTTGCTTCGTCTCAACTGAGAGGATGTAAAAGCCTTTTTCTAGAGCACTGATATCCAAACCTGACTGAGTTCCAGTCATTATCACTCTTCCCCGGAGGTCGGCTACACTAACCCGCTGCAATCCTTCCACTTCGATGGAGACACGGTCTGTCGCAGGATTTGGGAAGACACTAATGTTTAAGGCATTGTTTTCGGGCGCTTGTGTGAGGTCGAGCGGTGTTACCCAAAAAGTGACCATGGCCGTGTTGCAGTTGCAAGGTATTGTCATCATGATGTCGAGCCAAGCCATTGTCCCAGGCTGTACTTCGGGACGCAGTGTGGCATAGGTGGTCACTCTGACGGTCTCGTCAGGTTGGGTTGCGAAGGTCGAACCGCTGACGCCGTTTACATAGCTGCTGAAGTCGGTGAAAAACTCATTTGATGGATGCAAGGTGATGTCAACGGGGTCGTAGCCTGTGTTATGCACAAAGTAATGGAAGACGGCTTGCGTGCCAGGATACATGGTTGTGTCTCCAGTGATAGCCTCGGCTTCGAAGTTGTATTGCTGCACCATGTCGATTTCCACGTCGTCGATGGAGAGATAGGAGCCTCCTTGAAGCATTATCGCGCAGATGCCGATATAGTTGCAGCCCTCAGGAATACTTTCGACGTAGGCTGAGACCTTGCTGTATTCGTCGGTGCAGATGCTTTCGGAGAAGAATTGTACGGTCATGGATTCGGACGATGGGGCAGAGCCGGCCCAGAACGAGAGGCTGTAGCTACCGTCGCTGACAGCCCAGATACTGAAGCGATATTGCATCTCAGGGATGAGGTACATGGGCATGAACATCCACGACTCATTGCCAGTAGTGAAGGCATACCAGTTGCCTGTATACGGTTTGAGGTTGTGGTCTTTTTCAAGATAGCCACAAAGCCACGAATTGTCAGCGCAGCTCCAGCCAACGGGTGTCTGTAGGTCGTGGTTGCCGTATTCGAAGCTTTCCGTTAGGATGTTGCCGGCAAAGGAAAAGGTGGCCAATAAGCCGAGGACAAGGGTCAAAAATAGTTTTTTCATAGGTTTGAATTTGTGGCAAAGATAGAAAAACTTCTTAAGTGAGCGTTATTTCGTGGGTAAGAATAAACAGCTATCGCCGTAGCTCAAAAAGCGGAAGCCGTGGTCGAGGGCGAAGCGGTAGCAGTCTTTCCAACGCTCGCCGATGAGGGCGGAGACCAAGAGGAGCAGGGTGCTTTTTGGTTGGTGGAAATTGGTGATGAGGCCCGTGATGACGTGCATTTGGTATGATGGGGCGATCATCAGCGAGGTGCTGGCTTCGAGGCGGGTGAGGCCGTGGCGGTCAAGGTAGTCGAGGATAAGCTGTAAGGCTTGTGTCACGTTGAGTGGGGCATGGTTTTCGTATGGGAACCACTGCTCCACATGGAGCGGGCGTAATGCCGTACCTTGTTCTTGAAGCATTATGCCAATCCAATAGAGACTTTCCAAGGTGCGTGTACTAGTCGTCCCGACAGGGACGATGGGTTTGCCTTGATGGGCTATGAGGTTTTCAATCAGTGACTTGCGCACTATGACGGTTTCCGAGTGCATATTGTGCTCTCCGATGGTTTCGGTGGCCACGGGACGGAAGGTGCCTGCCCCAACATGCAGCGTGACCTCGTCAAACATGAAGCCTTTTTCACGCAGGGTGGCGATGAGCGGCTGGGTGAAATGCAGTCCCGCCGTAGGTGCCGCCACAGAGCCGTCGTAACGGGCAAAAACTGTTTGGTAGCGGTCGCGGTCGTCAGGCTCGGCATCGCGGTGCAGGTAGGGGGGAAGTGGAATCTCGCCGGCGGCCTCCAGCACTGAGGCAAAAGGCAGAGCTTCGGGCGTCCACGAAAACTCGATTTCAGCGTATTGATCGTTTTGTGCGAGGCGTTCTGCTTGGAGGATGACCTCGTTCCCGTTCACCGACAAGGGCATGGCGAGTTTTCCCTCTTTCCAGCGTTTCGCGTTGCCAATCAGGCATTTCCACCTTACAGGAGAGGTTGCGGTGAAGGCGACTTGGTAATCTTTTTCCGGTTCAAGGCAGAAAATTTCTATGCGCGAGCCAGTCGCCTTGTGGAATTGCAGCCTTGCTCTGATGACCTTCGTTTCGTTGAAAACTAATACAGTGTCCTCAGGTAGGAAATCACCAAGGTGCTTGAATTGCGACTCACTTATCTCGTTGTTTTTCAGTACTAAAAGTTTCGAGGCGTCGCGTTCGGGCAAAGGGTATTTCGCGATGCGGTCGTCGGGTAGGGGATAGTCGTAGGCTTCGATGGAGATGTCTTTTACCGTACTCATTGTTGAAATTTTGCGCAAAAGTAGCGTTTTTTGTATTTTTGCCGTCCAATCCAAGCGAAAATGTTGAAAAGTGCCTTGTTGAAGATCGAGCTGACGCGCGAATTTCTGTTCAAGTTCCTGAAATTCGGCGCGGTGGGCTTTTCGGGTGTGTTTGTCAACTTTGGCGTGACTTACGCCTGCAAGGAATGGCTGAAGCTGAACAAATACCTGAGCAACATCCTTGGCTTCATTTTCGCTGCCACGACGAATTACATCCTCAACCGCTTGTGGACCTTCCAGAGCACCAATCCGCAAATCGGGACGGAATACGTGAAATATTTCGTCATTTCCTTGGTCGGCTTGGGCATCGACACGCTGACGGTGTATGTGCTCAATGGAAAATTGAAATGGAATTTCTATCTCAGCAAGGTGTTTGCCGTGGGTGCATCCACCTTGTGGAATTTCTTTGGGAATCTATTGTTTACCTTCGCTTAGAGAAGTGTGTTCTGAAAGACAAACGGCAAGAGGCTTTCGATGCCGTCGAAGACCATGATGGGTCCCGTCTCGCCTTGGCAGAGGACGCGCAAAGGACGTTTCGAGATTTGTTCCACCTCCACCATCACTTGGCGGCAAGCCCCGCAAGGGGCGGCAGGCTCGGCAATCAACTTCGTTTCGGAATGGGCCACCACCGCCAAGGCTTCGATGTCCACACCGGGATATTTGGCCTGAGCTGCAAATATCGTGACGCGCTCAGCACACAAGCCGCTGGGATAGGCCGCATTCTCGATGTTATTGCCCGTGACGGTTTCACCGTTGGCCATGCGCACCGCCGCACCGACGTGGAACTTGGAATAAGGCGCGTAGGAATTGCGTGTGGCTTCATGCGCTTTGCGCAACAATTCGGCATCTTCAGGTTCCAGCTCGTCGATGGAATCGTACACGGTGTAGGGACAAATGAATTGTTTTTTTCTCATAAGACTTTCATTTTGACGGGGCAAAGGTAATGAATTTTTCATTATGAGGCATAATCCGATAAAGTAATCGCCATTACCGTAATGATTGTAACCTTTTTGTTGAAAACAACGAGTCTTCAGAAACGGCGCATAAAAGAACGGAAAGGAAGAACGCAAACATCGATGCGCCGGCTTGGGTTTCCAAGGTGTCTTCAGGCAGCATGGAGAGTAACATGATGCAGAGGAAAATCGTGTATAGATATGAACGTCTTGTCTTTGATGAACACCACGGATAGAGCAGTACAACAAAGAACAAAGCCAACCCTACAGCGCCAAAGGCAATCATGATGCTAAGATACTGGTTATGGGCGCGAAAACGGAATACTTCGCTTAGTGGTGATTGAATCTCGTCATACGCTAGACAGAAGGCCTGTGGCACATCACCCGTGCCCACTCCAAACAACGGATGCTGACGGATGATATGGAAGGCTGCCCGCGTAAACTCAATGCGTTGTGCGAGCGAGCCGCCATTGGGATTGTTGAAGCGATGGTATAGGTCATATTCAAACAGTGTCGCAGAAAGCCGTGCTCTAAGGCCTGGGTGCTGCCAGTTGTTGTAGTTGGCCACACCATTTTCGATATTGCGGATGTCCTCGTCGGTCAAAGCCAACACCCCTTCGGCATCCTTGCGCAAATGCTTGGAGGTCAGGTAACGTGCCAAGGTTGCCTCAAGATCCTCGCCATTGTGTGTCGTGCCGTCGAAAGGCAAAGTGCTGCGTTGTAGCCAAGTCTCCTGCATCTCTTTGCGACAATAGTATAAACCCACATATTGGCCGTCCTCAACAGGATGATAGACTGTGTCGTGCCAATAAGGGTTGCCTTGTGCGGTGGTTTGTCCCAACATACTGAAATCCACCGCTTCAACCTTTATCAACGGCCGGATTTGTTGTATCAGAACCGTTATCCCTACTACCAAAACAACCGCAGCGGAAACAGCGAAGGCCATGCGCCAAATTTTTTCTGTTTTCCAACACAAAAACGCATAAACAGCAGTGACCACGACGACCGCCGCAAGGATGACATAACCCGAGAGTGATTCGAAGATAAATATCTGATAGCCAAACCATAGCAGTAGCAAAACTTGAATGGCTTTGCCCCACCACTGCGTTTTTCGGACGACAAGATACCACCCAACAATTGCCATGCAAAAGATGATGTGCAAACAGAAACGGATGTGGCTGATGAAGCGTGAGATCTCACGAACGTCGTTGTATTCATGTTTGGTGTAGGTTGAAAAACTAAATAGCGTAGCCACGAAGACCGAAAGCACATACACTAGCATCAATAAATCGAAACGCTTACGGTCCAAGGGCTCCATACCCGACATGATGAAAGGTAAAACCAGTATAGGCAACTTGACGCGCAAATCCTTCAAAGCGTATTGGAAATCAGAAGTGTAGAGTAGCCCGACGACGTGCAGCAGGTAAAACAATACCAATAGAACGGCGGCTTTGTTGTGCGCAAAACGGCTCCATTTGGTCTTGAAATCCTTGCTGACGATGCCATCTGCAATCCATACGATGACGAGCCAAAACTGAGCTACACTCATTAAAAACGGTGAGAGTGTAAGGCTGGCAGCCATCATCAGCAAGCCAAAAAGATAGGCCTGATGGAGATAGGGTTTTATCGTGGTGGAGGTGGCTATCACTTGCCCAAGATTGTGCGGTATTCGTTCTTTCCGTTGGTGTTGAGCAGGATTTCGAAAGCGCGCTGAAGGTCGGGGTCTTTCTGCAATGCGGCAATGATACGGCCTTTTTGGAAGTAATAGCGGCTGACGATTTCAGAAACCAGCAGTTCCTCAATGTCGGCGCGGTTTTTCAGCAGGTCGTTGGCTTTGTCGGCAGCGAGTTTTTCCTCCAACTGTTTAATTTGTGGCTCGATTTGCTGCAAATAGCCTTCTTCTTTGGCCGCTTTCTTCAGTTTCTCAACGGCCTTTTCGCTCTCGGTGGTGTAACTGAAGCCTTTGTCTTTCACGAACTTGATAAAATCGTTGTAAGTCACCTCATCAATCTTAAAGCGGTCTGCCGAGTCGATGTTGGGGTGTTCGCTGTAATATTTGTTAGCGTAGTCAAAGAGATAGTTTTTGCCGTAAAGGTAGGCTGTCGCAGTGGCATAGGGGTTGTGGTTCACTTTCACGTCAGGGGTGATGCCGTGTCCTTCGTAGACGGTACGTCCCCCAAGGGTCTTGAAGGGTTTGCCGAGTGTGTCGGTTTTGGTCTGTGTAGTGTCTTTCTTGTGGGAATAGTCGATCTCCTGGATGCAACGTCCGCTGGGAATGTAGTAGTGGGCGATGGTGACTTTCATCTGCGTGTTGTAACTCAAAGGCAAGATGTTCTGTACCAGACCTTTGCCGAAGGTACGTTCTCCGATGATGACACCGCGGTCGTAGTCTTGGATAGCACCCGCCACGATTTCGCTGGCCGAGGCACTGTTGCCGTCAACGAGGATAGCTAATGGGATTTCAAGGTCAATGGGTTCGTTGTTGGTGGCGTGGAGACTGTTCGAGGAAGCCGATTTGCCTTTCATTGAGACAACGGCTTTACCTTTGGGAATGAACATATTGACGATTTCGACGGCTTCGTTCATCAGGCCGCCTCCGTTACCGCGCAGGTCGAGTATGAAACCTTTCAACTCATGATCTTTGCGCATTTCGAGGAATTTCTCCTTCATTTCCTTGGCCGCGTCGCGGGTGAAGCCACTCAGTGAGAGGTAGGCCACGCCGTTGTCGAACACCTTATAATAAGGGATGTTATCGATTTTCACTTTTTCACGTTTCAATGTCTTTTCTATCGGTTTGTCAAGACCGTAGCGGTCGATTTTCAGCTTCACTTCGGTGCCAGGCTGTCCTTTGAGCAGCTCGCTCACTTGGGCTGTGTTTTTCTTGTGGCAGTCGATGCCGTTCACCTCAAGGATAGCGTCACCGGCAATAAGTCCAGCCTTTTGCGCTGGCCAGCCATAATAGGGTTCGGAGATGCGCACCAACTCACCGTCGTACTGTATCAAGGCGCCGATGCCGCCGTATTCGCCGGTGGTCATGAATTTGGCGTTCTCGATATCCGACTCAGGGATGAAGACCGTGTAGGGGTCGAGGCCGTCGAGCATGGCCTTGATGGCGGCTTCGTTCAATTCGCCTGGATTGATTTCGTCAACATAGTTGAGGTTCAGCTCGCGCAAGAGGCTGTTGTAGATGTCCAAGCTCTTGGCAATTTCGAAGTTGTTTTGTTTTTCTTGGGCGACTACGCTCACGGAGAGGAGTAGTGTCAGGATTAGGGTGTTGATGTATTTCATCTTTCGTTTGTTGTTTTGTTCCTGGTTGGCAGGGGTTCCGCTGCGCTTTACCGCCTGCTTAAAGTCTTTCGTCCCTACGGCACCGGGTCATATCCGCTTCCGCCCCAGGGGTTGCACGACAGGACACGCTTCACGGTAAGCCAGCCACCCTTAAGGAAGCCGTATTTCTCGATGGCCTCAATACCGTAGTTGGAACAGGTGGGCACGTAGCGGCAGCTTTTCCCGAGCCATGGCGACAGCGTCACCTGATACAGCCTGATTAAGAGAATCAAGAACTTAGCAGGCAATTTGGCGATGCGCTTCATGCTTTTTGAGGATTTCATTGACGGCTTTTTTTGTCTTGTCGAATATCTCTCCGTAGGAATGGATAAGCGTTGCGTTGTAAACTAACGCTACGTCAAGCGAAATATTATCCTTTTGGCAGATTTCGTAAAGCGGAGCCTTGTTTTTCCGCCAGGCTTCGCGCATGAGTCGTTTGACGCGGTTGCGCTTGAAGGCATGGTGAAAACGCTTTTTGGAAACAGAAACCAGCACGCGGCATGTGACAGGCAGGCTACGGTCGCGATAGAATCTGAAAATGACCCGGAAAGGATACACGGTCACACCTTCGCCTTTCTTGAAAAGGGTCTGGATGTCGTTTTCCTTGCAGATGCGTTCGTATTTTGGCAAGCCCTCCTTGGCGGTCATGGCGGACAGGCTTTATCTCTTCTTGCTTTTCTTGGCTTCTGCGGCAAGAAATTCTTCAATGGCCATTGTCATGGAATGGGCGGTCTGGGTGGGTGCCTTGATGTTCAGCTCAAAACCGGCCTCAGTGATGGCATTGCAGGTGGCCGTCCCGAAGCCTCCAATGGCCACATCGCCCTGCACAAAGTCGGGGAAGTTGACCTTGAGCGACTGTATGCCCATCGGGCTGAAGAACACCAACACGTCGTAGTCCTCGATTTTGATGGTCTCTCTCAAATCGGCGGGCACAGTGCGAAACATGACAGCCTTGGTGAAGTTGAGTTTGGCGGCGGTGAGCAGGTCGAGGGTCGAGTCGCTGCTGATGTCGGAGCAGCAATAGAGGTATTTCTCGTCCTTGTGCTTCTTCATGATGTCGATCAAGTCGTTGAGCGACTGGTTGCCGAAAAAGATTTTACGTTTTCTATATTGCACATAACGTTGCAGATACAACGCCGTTGATTCGTTGATGCAGAAGTATTTCAGACTTTCGGGCACCGCATAGCGCATTTCCTTGGCCACGCGGAAGAAATGGTCGATGGCGTTGCGGCTGGTGAGAATGATGGCGGTGTATTCGGGCAATTTGATGTGCTCCTGTCTAAGTTCGCTCGCAGTGACGTCGTCGAGTTTGATGAATTTCTCGAAAGTGAAGTTTACCCCATATTTCTTCGACATGTCAGCAAAAGGAGTCTTCGAAATGTCGGCAGGTTTGGGTTGTGACACCAAAATGGACTTGATCTTCATACTTCTTCTTGAGTTTTAGTGTGTCCTTTTATACGCTATTTTTCTCTCTCCTGGATGTTTAACTCATTAAAAAACAGTGCCATGACTAAAATAGCGCAAGCCTGCTGTAAGGAGTGTTGCAACCGGTGCAATTTCGAGGGCGCAAAGATACGAAAAAATGTAAAACCATGAGATTTTTGTCGAAATTCTCGTTTCAATGATACCGAAAGCCAGTCGCATCGCAGCTGCAAAGCTTATGATGCCGAAGCCAATCCAAACGAACAGCGAGATGGGATTGTAGAGCAATAGCACTACCAAAAGCAACATCACGAAGAGGCTATATGTGGATACGGACAGTTGTACCGTCATTTGCCTATCCACGGTATCTTTAGTACCAAAGAGCCAGTTCATGATATAAAACACGGCAAAACGCAACAATAACCACCCCAAAACACAAGCAGCGACCATGCACAATACGTTCAGGCTGTTGTATTGCATCACGTCGCGTGACAAGATGACGCAACTCTTTTGCACAAATAACGAGATGATGATGATGTACGACAACAAGCATGAGGTGCCGAGAAAGCTACCGACGGGGTTCCACTCTCGCAATAGTTGGTTGGTATGGGCTACGCCTCCTGGTACACTCAGCACTTGGCGGAACTGTCTCGGATACAATTGTTTATTAAGCACGATAAGCAGCAGTACCACGGCAATCAGAACCAAATCCCAGCTTTGCAATATGTCATAAGTCACCCGTGGCAATGGCGTGACAGCATGACCAAAGCCTTGAGTTAGGAAGCTCGGCACTACGCTTTCTGTAGCCACTGTGTCAATGGGTTGAATGTTGGCGGTGAAAGGCGCTCCGTAATCGATGAAAGGGTGCTCAGGCATGGGAGTTCGTCGTTTTCAGGCTGCAAAAATAAATGTAATTTGGCAAACCAAGGCAAAAACTTTATAACTTTGCAACCGAAATATTAGGTGGCTGCCACAAATCGTAAGATTCGACGATGCGAAGCGAGTCAATGTGACAGCTTTTCAATGCGATCACAACAATTAAACGATTCAACAATAAACAATTAAACAACACAACATGGACTTAATGCAAGAAATCATTGCCAACGCGCAAGCCAACAAGCAGCGCATTGTGCTCCCCGAGGGCGACGAACCCCGTACCCTGAAAGCCGCTGACCGCCTTTTGGCAGATGGAGTGGCTGACATCATCCTTATCGGTCCCGCCGAGAAAATCAAGGAAATGACCGCAGAATTTGGTCTTCAACACATCGGCAAGGCCCGCATCATCGACCCGAAGAACAATCCCGACAAGCAAAAGTACGCCGACCTACTCTACGAACTGCGCAAGAGCAAAGGCATGACGCCCGAGCAAGCCGACGAGCTGGCCCAGAACTTCATGTACCTTGGCATCCTCATGGTTAAGGCAGGTGAGGCCGACGGTCTCGTCAGCGGTGCCCGCAGCACCACCGGCGACATGCTTCGTCCAGCTCTGCAAATCATCAAGACTGTTCCTGGTGTGACCTGCGTTAGTGGCGCTTTCACGATGTTCCTGCCCGAAGGTTGTCCTTACGGCACCAATGGCCGCATGGTCTTCGCCGACTGTGCCGTCACGCCCATGCCGACGGCTGAGCAACTGGCCGAAATCGCTATTTGCACCGCCGACACCGCCAAGGCCATCGCCAAAATCGACCCTATCACCGCCATCCTGAGCTTCTCTACCAAGGGCAGCGCCAAGCATGAGGTGGTCGACAAGGTCATCGAGGCTACCCGCATCGCGAAAGAGCGTCGTCCTGACCTCATTCTTGACGGCGAGCTGCAAGCCGATGCTGCTATCGTGCCGTCTGTCGGTTCGAGCAAGGCCCCGGGCAGCCCTGTTGCTGGCAAGGCCAACACGCTGGTGTTCCCCTGCCTAGAAGTCGGCAACATTGCTTACAAACTTGTCCAACGTCTGGCCGGTGCCGAAGCCGTCGGTCCCGTGCTGCAAGGCCTCGCCAAGCCCTGCAACGACCTCAGCCGTGGCTGTTCCATCGACGATGTTTACAAATTGGTGGCCATCACCTGCAACCAAGCCATCGCCCAGAAACAGAAATAATTAGGTTGTAGGGACGCATCGAATGCGTCCGCCAATCCGCAAATTCGTATTTTGGCGGACTCACGCGGTGCGTTCCTACAAACCAACAAATCGCAGATTCGACGTAGTCAATTCAACAATTCAACAAACAACAATTCAACATGAAAATATTAGTCCTAAATTGCGGCAGTTCCTCCATCAAATACCAATTGTTGGAGATGGAAAACGCCAATTCATCGCGCTTGTTGGCCAAGGGCCTCTTGGAACGCATTGGCCTCGAAATGGGTGAATTCACCCACAAATACAATGGTGAGAAGTATTACGAGCAGCTTCCCATCCCGAACCACACCGAAGGCATCAAGCTGGTGCTGAAGGCTTTGGTCGACCCGAAGATGGGGGTCATCAAGGACCTGAAGGAAATCAACGCCGTCGGTCACCGCGTGGCCCACGGTGGTGAGAAGTTCTCCCACAGTGTCCTCATCGACGACAATGTCATCAACCTGATTAAGGAGCTCTGCGACCTTGCCCCATTGCACAATCCGGGTGCCTTGCAGGGTATCGCGGCTATGGAGGCGGTGCTTCCTGGCATTCCGATGGCTGCCGTGTTCGACACTTCGTTCCACAGCACCATGCCCGCCGAGGCTTACCTCTATGCTCTGCCTTACGAATATTACGAGAAGTACCGCATCCGTCGCTACGGCTTCCACGGCACCAGCCACAAGTACGTGGCCGAGAAGGCCGCCGCTTTCGTTGGCAAGGATTGGAAGCAGTCGAAGATCGTGACATGCCACCTCGGCAGCGGTGCTTCCATCGCCGCCGTGGAATATGGCAAGTCGGTGGAGACTTCCATGGGCTTCACTCCCGTTGAAGGTCTCGTCATGGGCAGCCGCACTGGTGACCTTGATGTGGGTGCGTTCATGTACATCATGGACAAGGAAGACCTGAGCACCAAAGAAATGAACACCATAGTGAACAAAAAGTCCGGTCTCGTGGGCATCACGGGCGGCAAGCAGGACATGCGCGACGTGCGCGCCGCCAAGGAAGAAGGCGACGAGCGTTGCACCTACGCCTTCAACATGTTCGCCCACCGTGTGAAGAAGTACATCGGAGCTTACATGGCCGTGATGAATGGTGCCGACGTCATTGTGATGACGGGCGGTATTGGCGAGAACGCATGGTTCATGCGTGAGGCTATTCTTGAGAACATGGAAGGCCTTGGCATCGAGTTCGACCGCAAGATGAACAAGGAAACCATCGGCGACGCTGGCGTCATCTCCACGTCCAACTCGAAAGTCGCAGTGGTCGTGTATCCCACCGATGAGGAATTTGTCATCGCGCAGGACACCTACAACCTTGTGACGAAGTAAGTTTCAGGCTTGCACAAAAAAAATCGGGAGTCAAATGGCTCCCGATTTTTTTATTTTTTCCTGCCCGAAAGCAATTCGGCGTAGGTTTTCAGATGAATTTTTCGCTCTTCGGGCAAGTCTATGGCTTCCAAGGCTTTGAAGGCCTTCCGGTCGTAGTCGAGCATGACCTGTTCCACGGCTTCCTTCACGTTGAGGTGGTCATAAATGGCCTTCACTTCCTCGATTTTTTCCTCCTCGTCATGGTCCATGCGGAGGGTAAACAGGTGTTCGAGGCGTTTACGGTCTTTTTCCGAAGCTAGTTCAAGGGCTTTCAGGTAGAGGTAGGTCTTTTTGTTGTCAGCAATGTCGCCGCCATGTTTCTTACCAAAGACCTGCACATCGCTGTAAAGGTCGAGGATGTCGTCTTGCAGTTGGAAACTCATCCCAATAGTAATGCCAAAGTCGTAAAGCCGCTGAATGTCAGCTTCTTTTGCACCTGAAACGGTGGCACCCATCTGTAAGGCAGTGGCCAACAATACAGCCGTTTTCAGCCGAATCATCTCCAAATACTCGTCAATCGTCACGTGACCGCAGGTCTCGAAATTGAGATCCATCTGCTGGCCCTCGCAAATCTCGATGGCCACTTTGCCCAATTGTTTTGCAAGTTCGGCGCCTTTTTGTGGTTTCAGTGCAAATTGGAAAGCCATGGCCAACATGGCATCGCCGGAGAGAATGGCGATGTCGGAGTTCCATTTTTGGTAGACGGTCTCCTTGCCGCGCCTGAGCGGAGCTTTGTCCATGATGTCGTCGTGGATGAGCGTGAAGTTGTGGAAAGTCTCCAAGGCCAAGGCGGGCCAAAGGGCTTCTTGTTCCTCGCCGTCAAACATTTCGTTGGCCAAAAGGCAAAGCATCGGGCGAAGGCGTTTGCCGCTTTGCAAGATGGTGTAGGCAATGGGTTCGTATAGCTCTTTTGGTTGTCCGTTGAAGTCGGTTTTTGCCATGAAATCGGCGAAATCCTGTTGCAATTGCTTGATTTTTTCCATGAGGATTGATTTTTGTGGCCACAAAAGTAAAGATTTCTTCCGCTCCGTGCAATTTTGGAGCGAAATTTGTAGTTTTTTTATGGAATACGAGACTACGGGACATCGAGACGGCTGGTCTTTCCAGAAGTCTCGCGGTCTCGAAGTCCCGAAGTCAAATTAAAAACAGAAAAATCATGAAATACCTCCGACTGATTTCCGCTTTGTTGCTCGGCGCGATGCTCACCGCCTGCAACACGACCAAGAAACTCTACGAAGCCCAAGAGTATGACCAAGTGATTCAACGACTTGCACCCGACATTTGTGCCGGCGACCTGAACGCCAAAGACATTAATTATGTGGCGGCTTCTTACCATAAGGCCAACCACGCTGACCATGAACGTGTCCAAGCCCTGAAAGCCACAGGGCAGCCTGATGTTTGGCCGGAGATTTATCAACGGTATTGCAGCATGAAAGGCCGCAACGATGCCTTGAAATGTTTCCCGAGCAAGGTGAAAAAGGGCATGAATTATGTGAAACTCGACCTTGATGAGGATATGAACGTTGCCCGCAATAAAGCGGAGAACTTTTTGGTGGCTAAGAGTAGACAACTGCTCAGTTCAGGGTCGAAAGCGGATGCTGTAGAAGCCGAAAAGTATATCAGGCAGTTGAAGCATATCAATCGTGAGAATGCACAATTGCTTGATTTACAGAAAAAACAAGCTTTGCTTTTGTCTGAAAAAGTGGAGTTTGTTTTCTGTTCGGATTATGATTTGCCAGATGGCTTCCAAGATGTCGTTTTCAGTTTCGACCAAAATGAGTTACCGAGTGGAATTTCTGGAATTTATGTTTCGAAAAAATCCAAACATCCATTCGCGAAAGTGGTCGTGAAACAGGTTACAGTTTCCCCCATGCGCCTAGACGAGGTGACTTTCAAGGAAAGCAAGGGCGACAAGAAAGTTGAGGTAAGCGACCATTCCCAAAACAAGAATGTTGCGGTTTCAGGCTATATCCGTTACTTCAACAATGATGGCAATCAATTATTGGGCATTGTTCCCTTTGAGGTGAAATCCACTTTCAAGAATGACTACACTACCATCAAAGGCGACCGCGAGGCCTGCTCGGCGGAGACGTTGAACCGTTTGGATAGTCATCCTGTGCCCGTCCCTACGGACGAAAGCCTATTGTTGGATGCTGCCAAGAAACTGAATGATTTGATTGCTATTGAGTTGAAGAAGTAGACTGTTCCTTTGTCAGTCGTTGCACAACGGAGTCCATGATGCATTCCAGCGTGGCAGGTCGCTTGGTGTAGTATCTCAAGTTTTCCGAAAAAATGCTGTCAGTAATGCCGTAATGCTCAAAGAGCTGGTCATAAAACTGTTGGGGCAGCCCGTTGATGTCCTGTTGGTTGGTCTTTCGTAAGGTCAAGTCGGCCTCGATGATTTGCAAGTCGGTTAGCAGCGAAATCATTTCCTGTTCCGAAAGCAGTTTTGAGGGCATCTCAGTTTTGCTCTTGTTGCCGCCGCAAGAGACCAACAAGAGCAATGATAATGCAATAATACTAATGAAACGTCTCATTATCAATTAATTGCCGACGTCAGAAAGGAACTTGATGCGCATGAGGCGGACTTCGTCTTCTTCGTACTCGTCCTCGCCCAGTTCGCGGAGTGCGGTCTGAATGTCGTCGGTTTCGGCCTCCTTGAAATACTCCAGAATGTCTTCGCGGTGATAAACATCCACGTAGTCCTCAATGTAATAGTTGATGTCAAGGTGGGTTCCGGAAGAGACGATACTCTCAATCTCGGAAAGCAACTCGCCGAATTCCAGACCTTTACCGTAAGCGATGTCGTCAAGTGGGATCTTCTTGTCGATGTTCTGGATGATACCAATTTTCAACGCGGAGTTGTTCACCACCGACTTCACCACCATGTCGTTGGGTCGCGTGATGTCGTTTTCCTCTACATATTCCTTGATCAGTTTGATGAACGGCTCACCAAACTTCTCGGCTTTTCCTGTACCCACACCGGCGATTTGGGTCATTTCCTCCTTCGTGATGGGGTATTGAATGGCCATGTCTTCGAGCGACAGGTCTTGGAAGATGACGAAAGGTGGCAACCCATTCTGTTTGGCGATGGTCTTGCGCAAGTCTTTCAGCAGGGAGAAAAGTGTCTTGTCGGCACCACCGTCCTTGCTGGAACCCATAGCCATTGTCTCGGGGTCTTCATCCTCGTTGCTGTCGTAGTCATGGTCCTTGACGAGCATGATGGTGTAGGGCTTCTTGATGAAACTCTTGCCATCCTTTGTGATTTTCAGGATGCCGTAATTCTCAATGTCTTTGGATAACAGCTTGTGTACCAGCGCTTGGCGAATGACGGCGGTCCAATACTTTTCATCGTGTTCGTCGCCGGCACCGAAAAATTCATTGTTCTCTTGCTTGGCCGTCTTGATGTCGCCAGTGAGTTTACCAGCCAAAAGTTCTGCAATGTGCTTGGTCTTGAAGAGTTGTTTGGTATCTTCAATGGCTTCGAGGACGAGCTTAAGGTCTTCCTTGCCGTCGAATTTCTCCTTGGGATAGCGGCAATTGTCACACGCGCCACAATTCTCCTTGTTGTACTCTTCGCCGAAATAGTGGAGCAAAAGACGGTGACGACAAACAGCTGATTCAGCGTAGGTTACTGTTTCGTTCAGCAACTCGCGGGCGATTTCTTGTTCGGCCACATTCTTGCCTTTGTTGAACTTCTCCAATTTGTGGATGTCCTCATAGTCGTAGAACGCGATGCAGTTGCCTTCGCCGCCGTCGCGACCGGCACGACCGGTTTCCTGATAATATCCTTCGAGGCTCTTGGGAATGTCGTGGTGGATGACAAAACGCACGTCGGGTTTGTCAATGCCCATGCCGAAAGCGATGGTGGCCACGATGACATCTGCCTCTTCCATCAGGAACTTGTCTTGGTTCTCCTTTCGGGTCTGACTGTCGAGCCCAGCATGATAGGGTAGGGCCCGTATGTTGTTAACAATCAGCGTCTCGGCTAATTCTTCCACTTTCTTGCGGCTGAGGCAGTACACAATTCCCGACTTGCCAGGATTCTGCTTGATGTATTTGATGATGTCTTTGACGACATCCTTGGTTTTCGGACGTACTTCATAATACAGGTTCGGACGGTCGAAGGAGGATTTGAAGATTTTGGCGTCCATGATTTCGAGGTTCTTCATGATGTCGTTCTGCACCTTCACCGTGGCCGTCGCGGTCAGGGCAATGATGGGCAGGTTGTCGCCAATGGCGTTGATGATGGGGCGCAGACGGCGGTACTCAGGGCGGAAATCGTGGCCCCATTCCGAGATGCAGTGTGCCTCATCGATGGCGACGAACGAAATCTTCAAGGTCCGCAGAAACTCAACGGTTTCCTCTTTGGTGAGCGACTCGGGTGCCACATAGAGCAACTTGGTCTTGCCGCTCTTCAAGTCTTCCTTCACCTCAAGCAGTTCCGCTTTTGAAAGCGACGAGTTCATCACATGAGCGATGCCCAATTCGGTTCCAAAATTACGGATCATGTCGACTTGGTTCTTCATCAAGGCGATGAGCGGGGAGACGACAATGGCCGTGCCTTTCGACATCAATGCGGGCAGTTGGTAGCAAAGCGATTTGCCTCCGCCTGTCGGCATCAACACGAAAGTATTGTTGCCACCGAGGATGCTTTTTATGATTTCTTCCTGATTTCCTTTGAATTGGTCGAAGCCAAAAACATCCTTCAGCAGCTTGTGGATTTTCAAGTCGTCTTTCTTTGCCATAGTTTCCTCCTTTTGGTGTTTGGTATTTTCCGAACTTTTGCTTTACTTTGCAATCTATTTTGAAAAACTACGTTATCACTCCTGGGGATATTCTCCCGCATCAGCAAAGACAAAGTTATAGCTTTTAAATCATTCGGCGCAAGAAATTTCGAGAAAAAATGAAAAAAAATGACATGATTATCGAAATTGCAAATCAAATCATTGAAAATGAAGCTAATGCAATCATGGGATTGAAGGCTCAAATTGGCGATGATTTTGTGAAAACGGTGGATTTGATCCTTGAAGGCAAGGGAAATCTCGTCTTTTCGGGTATCGGAAAGAGTGCTATCATCGCCCAAAAAATCGTGGCGACGATGAATTCGACGGGCACAACGGCAGTTTTCATGCACGCTGCCGACGCCATCCATGGCGATTTGGGCATTGTCCGCGAAGGCGACATTGTGGTTATCTTATCGAAAAGCGGTGAGACCCCCGAAATCAAGATGCTTGTGCCGCTTATTAAGCTGAGAGGCAATAAGATAGTGGCTTTTGTCGGCAACCGCCAATCATTTTTGGCTTCGCAGGCTGATTTTGTCCTCGATGTGACTGTGCCGGAAGAAGCTGTTCCAGGTAGTCTTGCGCCCACCAGTAGCACCACGGCTCAACTTGTGATGGGCGACACGCTGGCACTTATATTAATGAGGTGTCGCGGTTTTTCCACCGCCGATTTTGCCAAGTTTCACCCTGGCGGTGCACTCGGTAAGCAGCTTTACTTGCGTGTGAAAGACCTTTATACGCGAAATGAGCGTCCCGAAGTCGGCCCTGCCGACAGCCTTACTCAGGTCATTATCGAAATGACGGGCAAACGCCTTGGCGCGACGGTGGTGACTGAGAAGGAGCAGATTAGAGGCATCATCACCGATGGCGACTTGCGCCGCATGTTGATGAAATACCCCAATATCGAGCAGGTGAAAGCCGTCCAAATCATGACCTCCAACCCCAAGACCATCGATGAGGAGGCCTTGGTGGTCGATGCGCTTCACAAGATGCGGGAAAACAGCATCACGCAATTGCCCGTCGTTCACAATGGTAAATATATGGGTATTATACATTTGCATGATATCTTGAAAGAAGGTATTTTCTAATCTGTAGAGACGCAAGTGTGCGTCTTTACAAATCACGAATAATGATGAAATTAAGGACAGAAGATCTGGTCAAAAAATATGGTCAACGCACCGTGGTCAATAAAGTCAATGTTGAACTTGAACAGGGTGAGATTGTCGGTTTACTGGGTCCCAATGGAGCGGGCAAGACGACCACTTTCTATATGGTGGTGGGTCTCATCAAACCTTATTCCGGCAAGGTGTTTCTCGAAGATGAAGACATCTCGGAGCTGCCCATGTACAGACGGGCGCAGAAACATATCGGTTATTTGGCGCAGGAAGCCTCGGTGTTCCGCCAAATGAGTGTGGAGGACAATATCGCCTCTGTGATGCAGTTTAAAGAAGGCATGACGAAACAGCAGCAGCGAGAGAAGCTTGAGGCGTTGTTGGATGAATTTGGTTTGCAGAAAGTTCGGAAGAGCAAAGGCATACAGCTATCGGGTGGCGAGCGTCGTCGTACCGAAATTGCCCGTGCTTTGGCCATCGACCCCAACTTCATCCTGCTTGACGAGCCTTTTGCCGGTGTCGACCCCATCGCTGTCGAGGATATCCAGCGCATCATCTTCAAACTGAAGCGGAAAAACATTGGAGTGCTCATCACCGACCACAATGTGCATGAGACGCTCAGCATCACGGACCGCGCTTACCTGCTGTTCGATGGGAAGGTTCTCAAGCGAGGCACACCTGAACAATTGGCTGAGGATGAGCATGTCCGCGAGGTATACCTTGGGCACAACTTTATCCTGCACAAGAAGGAGATGTAAGATGCTTATTCCATCTTTTTGGCAAAGAAAACCGAAAGCAAAACATACAATAGCATCACGAAGGGCAGGGATAAAAACCTGAAAATCACCACGCTTATAACAGTGACAATTAGGAAGCCCCATCGCACTTCGTTGCCTTTCCATTGGGTCGACTTCATTTTAAACGAGAAAAAGCGTATGTTGCTGACCATCAAGAAAGAAAGGACAATGACGGAAACAAGACAAGGCCAATATCCAAAAAAGCCATCGTAGAGATGCCCGATTTGATGCAAGGCCAACATTATCGAAACGATAAACAAAGCCATGCCGGGTGCGGGTAAGCCACGAAATGAAGTCTTTTGTGTTGTGTCGATATTGAAGCGGGCCAGACGCAAGGCCGAGAAAACGGGCAGCATGAAGGCCAAACAGGGCAACAAGTCCACATTTCCCACAGACCAAACGGGTACCTCGAAAGACTGTCGCATCAGCCAATACATGATGAATCCAGGGGCTACGCCGAAGGAGACCACATCGGACAAGGAATCCAAGTCGGCTCCGATGGGCGAATGCGCATGAAGCAGTCGTGCGGCAAACCCGTCCAAAAAGTCGAATAGGCCAGCTACAAGCAGCATTATGGAAGCCGCAATCGGCATTTCTTTGGTGATGAATAGAATAGAAAAGCAGCCCGAGAGCAGGTTGCCGCAGGTCAGCGCATTGGGGATGTGTTTCTTGATGGACATTTCTCTTTTTTTCTACGCTGCAAAGGTAATGCTTTTTCGGAAAAGCCGTATTTTTGCAGGAAATTGAATCGAATATGCAGCACCAATATTATTCTTTGGAGCAGATTTCCCAAATCGTCAACGGAACCTTGTGCGGCGACTTGCATGAAAGGCAAGTATCTGATCTTCTAATAGATAGCCGTCAACTCATCGTTGCTGACCAAGCTTTGTTTTTTGCCATTGTCAGTGCACGAAACGATGGTCATAAATACATCAAGGATCTTTATGACAAAGGTGTTCGCGCCTTTGTGGTGAGCCAATTGCCTGAAGTCGCCTGTCCCGATGCAGGCTTTGTCCTCGTTGCTGATACATTGAGGGCCTTGCAAGCTTTGGCCGCCTATCACCGACAACAGTTTAATTTTCCCATTATCGGCATTACAGGTAGCAACGGCAAGACCATCGTTAAGGAATGGCTGTTCCAGATGTTGAGCCCCGATTTCAGTATTGTACGCAGCCCCAAGAGTTATAACTCCCAAGTGGGTGTGCCGCTCTCGGTGTGGCAGATGAATAGCGGTTATGACCTTGGCCTTTTTGAGGCTGGCATCTCCGAACCTGACGAGATGATGGCGCTTCAAGACATCATTCGACCGAATATCGGCGTGTTCACTAACATAGGGCAGGCCCATGATGAGAACTTCATCAGCCGAGTGCAGAAAGCCGGAGAAAAGTTGAACCTTTTCACGAAAGTGGATGCGTTGGTTTATTGCATGGACTATCCCGACATCCAACAAGTGATTTTGCGCTCGGGAATTGCGGAAAGAGTAAGGCTGTTCACGTGGAGCCGTAAGTTCAAGGAGGCTGTTTTGTTGGTGGATACGGTAACGAAGAACGAGAATAGCGCCATTATTGAATGCACATACCAATCTGATAAACTGTCGTTTGAGATTCCTTTCAATGACGATGCCTCCATCGAGAATGCCATTCACTGCATTGCCTTGTGTTTGTTGATGAAGTATTCGCCTGATTGCATCAGCGAGCGACTCAAAAATTTGGCTTCCGTGGCCATGCGTTTGGAAATCAAGGCGGGCATGAACAATTGTACCCTTATCAATGACTACTATAACTCCGACATCAATTCACTTTCCATCGCTCTTGATGTGATGCGTCAGCAGCGGCAACACAAGCGTCGGGTGGTGATTCTTTCAGATATTCTGCAAAGCGGACGAAACGAGATGGAGTTGTATGCCGAAATCTCGCAATTGTTGAAAAACAAGGAGGTCGATATGATGATAGGTATTGGGGAGGCTCTTTCGAGGCAAGCCAATAAGTTTGACATGGAAACTTATTTCTATAAGAGTGTGGCTGACTTCTTGGCTCAGTTTCCTTTCTCCAAATTCAACAATCAGACCATTCTGCTGAAAGGTGCGCGTGCTTTCGAATTTGAACAAATCAGCATGGAGTTGCAGGAAAAGGCGCATGAAACTGTTCTTGAGATCAACTTCAACCATTTGGTCAACAACTTGAATTATTTCCGTTCGAAAATCAAGCCAGAGACCAAGCTGATGGTGATGGTGAAGGCTTTCGGCTACGGCAGTGGCAATTTGGAGGTTTCCAACATTTTGCAATTCCACAATGTGGATTATCTCACGGTTGCTTTCGCTGACGAAGGTGTTGAACTGCGTCGTGCGGGCATAAATTTGCCTATCATGGTGATGAGTCCAGAGGTGAACAGCTATGACAACATCGTCAAATACCATCTTGAACCTGAGGTGTTTAGTCTCCGTAATTTGGGGTTTATAGAAAAGGCGATTCATAATTTGGCCTTGCCTGAGGCGCATCCTATCAATGTGCATATCAAGCTGGATACAGGTATGCATCGGTTGGGCTTCTCGAAAAACGAGCTTCCCGAACTGATTCGTCGCCTCAAGGCCAATCCAATGATTCAGGTGAAGAGTGTTTTTTCCCATTTGGCTGCCGCCGACAATCCCGCCGAAGACGAGTTTACTTTGGGTCAAATCCGATGTTTTGAAGAAGGGAGCCAAATGATTGTGGAGGCTTTCCCAAACAAGATTCTGCGCCATATCCTCAATACGGCGGGTATTTCGCGTTTCCCGCAATATCAGTTTGACATGGTGCGTTTGGGCATTGGTCTGTATGGTGTTCCGACTTGCGAAGTTGATAGGGATAATTTGCTGCCCGTGGTTTCCTTGAAGACGACCATCAACCAAATCAAGCGCATCCCCAAGGGCGACAGCATTGGATACAACCGTCATGGTCATGCTGAGAAGGACATGCGTATTGGTATTGTGCCTATTGGTTATGCTGATGGCCTTTCTAGGCTACTTGGCAATGGAAATGGAAAGTTCTACGTCAATGAGATTCAAGTGCCCGTAGTCGGCGATATTTGCATGGATATGTGTATGATCGATTTGTCCCATGTCAAGGCCTCAGAAGGCGATACAGTAGTGATTTTCGATGCCAATCACGACATCAATGATATAGCCCAAGCCTGCCAGACGATTCCTTACGAAATCATGACGCGTGTTTCGCAGCGGGTGAAGCGGGTGTATTATCAAGAGTAATAGTTGGGATTAAAAAATTTGGCATTTGGGCATAAAAAAGGCCAGCGGCATCGCCGCTGGCCTTTTCCTTTCAGTTCAACGTCTTATTCCTTGACGAATCTTCTGTTCTCAACAACATTGCCGTTGGTCAGGCGAATGATGTAGGTACCATTGGAAAGGTCTTCGACATTGATCTTGGTGGTATTGGAGCAGTTGTTCAAGCTGCGGACCAGAGCACCGTTGATCGTGTAGATGTCCAGTTGATAGTTCTCTTGATCGCTCATCACGGTCAGTTCGCTAGCAACGGGGTTCGGGAACACGCTGACATTGATGCTGCTGCTTTCGTTCACATCGGTGAAGTAAACCAAGTTGGCAACAAGGTCAAGGTCTTCAGTGGCGATGAAGGAGAAGGTAGCTTCAGTAGAGACAACTTCACCACCCTTTACACTCCAGTCAACGAAGATGTAGTTCTCGGCAGGAGCAACGCTCATGGTCACGGTTTCACCGTACTCATAGACGCCATCACCAGTGATTTCACCTTCACTACGCAGGGCAACAGTGGCTCTGATGTAGATAGCTCTGTTGGTGAATTGGGCGACGCACTCGGCATCTTCTCTCACCGTGAAGGTGTAATTAGCGTCTGTGGAAACAACGACACCGTTCTTGACCCATCTCAGGAAGGTGTAGCCAGCTCTAGGTGTAGCGGTCACCGTGCAGGTTTCACCGTACTCATATTCGCCAGCGCCAGTGACAGTGCCACCGATGGCGGGAACAGCTGTTGTCGTGACAGTGAAGACATCGACAGCGAAGTTGGCAATGAAGTTGGCATCGCCAGTCACATTGAAGGTGTAGGTCGGTTCAGTCGAAACGATAGTGCCGTTCAATGACCAGTTGAGGAAGGTGTAGCCCGGATTAGGAGCAGCCACTCTCAGTGTGCAGCTCTCGCCATAGTGGAATTGGCCGTTTTGACCAGTCTGGATGAACACGTAGGCAGCGTTCGAGGGGTTAGCTTGAACGGTGATGGTGTACATGTTCTGTGAGAAGTGGGCAACGTAGTCAGCGCTTTCGCGAACAGTGAAGCTATAGGTGGCATTGGTCGAAACTTCAACGCCATCCAAGGTCCAGTTGACGAAGGTGTAGCCCGGGTTGGCCGTAGCAGTCAGCGAGCAGGTCTGGCCGAATGAGTAGTTGCCAGTGCCAGAGATTGAGCCACCGGCAGCCGGATCAGCCGTAGCACCGATGTGATAACCGTCTTGAGTGAAGTAGGCCGTCACTGTGGCATCAGCCGTCACCATGAAGGTGTAATCGGGATCGTAGGAAACGATTTGACCATCCTTGGTCCAATGTGAGAAGCTATAGCCATCGTAAGGAACAGCTTGCAGGATGCAGTCGTGACCATAGAGGAAGTAACCGCCAGGATAGACACCGACTACATAACCACCGTTAGCATTGTTGACCAGTACAGTGACGTAGTACAGATCCGTCATGAAGTTGGCAACATAAGTGGCAGATTCGGTCACCGTCAGCGTGAAGTTGGCAGTGGTGGAGACCACTTCGCCATCCTTAGTCCAGTTGATGAAGTGATAACCCGGGTTGGGCGTTGCAGTCAAGGTGACAGTCTCACCAGGTTCGTAGGTGCCATCGCCAGTGGTGGTACCACCAACAGCAGGCATGGCCACGGTAGTGATGGTGTAGGTAAGACCGTTTTCGAAGTTGGCAGCGTAGAGGCCGCTCTCGGTTACGGTGAAGCTAAAGGTGGCATTGGTCGAAACCACGAGACCATCCTTGGTCCAGTTGACAAATTCATATCCGTCGTTGGCTGTGGCTGACAGTTCGCAGGTTTCTCCGTACATGAAGCCACCGCCGCCGGTCACTGTACCAGCATAGTTCGGAACAGCGATAGGAGTGATGATGTAAAGGTCGTAGACGAAGTTGGCAACGTAGTGAGCATCACCAGTCACAGTGAAGGTGTAGGATTCATCAGTGCTGACTTCTTCGCCGTTCAGTGTCCAGTTCCAGAAGGTGAAGCTGGAGTGGGCGGGAACAGCAGTCAACGTGCAGGTTGTACCCGTAATGTAGTTGCCTGTGCCGGTCACGGTACCAGCTAAAGTGGGGTTGCATTCCGCAGTGATGTTGTAAGTGGTTTCAGCAGTGAAGTGAGCCACGTAGGTTTCCGAACTGGTTACCATGAATGTGTAAGAAGCATCGGAGGAGATGACCGTATTAGGATCATCATATCTTGTCCAGTTGAGGAAAGCATAGCCAGTGTTAGGTGTTGCTGTCAACGTGCAGTTCTCACCAAACAGGTAGGTGCCACCGCCAGTCACTGTACCACCTTCGGTCGGGTCAGCCATAGCAGTGATGATGTAGCTATAGTAAGTGAAGTTGGCCACATATTCGGCATCTTCAGTCACGGTGAAGGAGAAAGATTCTACAGTGCTGACTTCCACGCCGTCCTTGGTCCAGCTGTAGAATTCATAGCCAGTGTTGGCCGTAGCGGTCAGCGTGCAGGTTGCACCTTCAGCATAGTAACCAGCACCTTCAATGGTACCAGCGCCTTCAGGATTGGTCGTAGCAGTGATCAGGTAGTGGGTGCCTTCTCCGAAGTGGGCGACATAAGCACCAGCTTCGTACACTTGGAAGCTGTAAGAAGTTTCGGTGGAGAGAATCGTAGGATCATCAAACGTTGACCAACCAATGAATTCATAGCCTGTGTTGGCTGTAGCGGTCATTGTGCAGGTTTGGCCAGCAACATAACCACCAGCACCAGTTACTACACCACCAGCGCTCGGGTCGGCAAAGACCTGAATCATGAAGATGTCATAGGTAAAGTTGGCCACATAAGTAGCTTCCTCGGTAACAGTGAAGGAATAGCTCTCGTTTTCAGAAACGATGGCACCCTCCTTGGTCCAGTTGAGGAAATAGTAGCCGGGATTAGCCGTGGCGGTCAAGGTGCAGGTAGCACCAGCAGGATATACATTAGAGCCGCTAACGGCACCAGCGAGACCTGGGTTACAAGTGGCCCAGATGGTGTATTGTTCGCTCACTTGGAAGTTGGCAACGAGGTCGCGGGCCACGGTGACAGTAAAGCTGTAGGTGGCATCGGTGGAAACCACTTCGTCGTTTTCAGTCCAGTTAAGGAAGGTGTAGCCAGGATTGGCAGTGGCGACTAGTGTGCAGGTAGCACCAATGGCTTGGGCACCGTCACCAGTAACAGTACCAGCACCAGCGGGGTTGACAGTGACGTTGATGAGGCACATTTCATAGGTGAAGTTGGCCACGTATTCGGCGTCTTCAGTCACGGTGAAGGTGTAGGTTTCAACAGTGCCGACTTCAAGACCGTCCTTGGTCCAGTTGAGGAAATAGTAGCCAGGGTTGGCCGTGGCGGTCAGGGTGCAGGTTTCACCGGCATTGAAAGTGCCAGCGCCCGTCACGGTACCAGCCTCGGTGGGGTTGCAAGAAGCAGTGATGGTGTAAGGACCACCAACAATCTCTTCGAAGTGAGCGTAATAGTTACCACCAGCCACAACAGAGAAGGTGTAGGTAGTCTCGGTAGAAACAACCGTATTGGCATCATCAGTCCAGTTGACGAAGTTGTAACCGGTGTTGGCCGTAGCGGTCAGGGTGCATTCTTCACCATATAAGAAGCTGGTTTGGTTTATTGTAACAGTACCACCAACTGAAGGCAGGGCGAAAGGATAGATGGTGTAAACTTCAGCGACGAAGTTGGCTACAAATTCAGCCGTTTCGGTGACGGTGAAGGTGTAGGTCTCAGTAGTGGCGACTGTCTCACTGCCTTTGGTCCAGCTGTGGAATTCATAGCCAGGATTGGCCGTGGCGGTCAGGGTGCAGGTTTCACCAGTAGTGAATGTGCCAGTGCCAGTGATTGTACCAGCAGTGGTGGGGTTGCAAGAAGCAGTGATTTCGCAAGGAACGGGATTCTCGTTGAAATGAGCGTAGTAGTTACCACCAGCCACAACAGGGAAGCTGTAGGTAGCATCGGTAGAAACAACCGTATTGGCGTCGTCAGTCCAGTTGACGAAGGTGTATCCCGTGTTGGGCGTGGCGGTCAAGGTGCATTCTTCACCATAGTAGAAACCGGTTTGGTTCACAGTAGCGCTACCACCAGCTGAAGGCAGGGCGAAAGCGTAAATGGTGTAAACTTCAGCGACGAAGTTGGCGGAATATTCGGCCGTTTCGTTCACGGTGATGGTGCAGGTCTCAGTGGTGCTGAATTGCACGCCGTTCTTGGTCCAATTGTAGAATTCATAGCCCGCGTTGGCAGTGAAGCTCAGGTTAACGTTTGCACCAGTTGCATAAAGGCCACCCGTAGTGATGTTGGAAACAGCACTGGCAGGGTTCGCAACAACCGTAATGTTGTAAGCGTTGCCCGTGATGTCAGCCTGCTCGGGAGCCATGGGAGATCCTTGAATTCCGTCAGCAGCAAACGTGTAGGTCGTGTTGACATCAATTTCTTGGTTGGTGCTGTGATCATACACCTTGAAGGTAATGGTTTCACCATTGCTGTTACTTCTAGGTCTCATGAAGAACAGACCGAAAGTTCCTCCCTCATTGGTAATGATTTGAGGAGGATACTGAGAGTCGCAGCAAACGGTTCCACCGTTGCAGAAGGCTCCCAATTCAAGATCGGTAGATGCTAAATAGTTGCCGTCCAAATAGACTGCAGCCATGTACGTAGCATCGTTGGAGAAATCACTAGGATTGTAAGTCCAGTGATTTTGGGCGTTGGCAAGGAAAGCAAACGCCGTCAGCATCGTGATAAGGAAAAATCTTTTCATGATCGTTTTGTTTGTTAAGTTAGTTGTTATTTGTTTGTTGTCTAAATTCCAAAGTTGTCTTTTTATCGGTTGCTTTTAGGGAAGTATGCAATCCACCCTATTCGCATTTTCGCCGCAAAAATAGGACTTTTATTGATATGTTCTCATAAAATTGTGTTTTTTTTGCTCATTTTTTTGATATTTCTGTGTTTTTCTTGTTCATTTTTTTGAAAATGAGGAACAAATTATGTTTTTGCTCCTCATCATTTTGGCGTTTTTTGAGAAAAAGAAGTTCCTATATATTAAAATAGGTGTAGTCAAAAGAAGAGCTTGATGATATTACCCGTTCAACGCCTCGGCACCGCCCACGATGTCAATCAGTTCGTTGGTGATGACGTTCTGGCGGGCCTTGTTGTATTGGATTTTCAGCTCTTGCGACAGTTGTTCGGCGTTGTCGGAGGCGATGTGCATGGCGGTCATGCGGGCACCGTGTTCTGCGGTATGGGCATCAAGCATGACGGAGTAGAATACCGTTCGTATCACTTTGGGAACCAGTGCGTTGATAAACTCTTCCTTGCTTGGTTCCACCAAATAGTCGAAACTTTGCGCCGTAGGTAGGGTGTCGGTCTTCAGGGGCAGCACCGTCTCGCGTTGTGAGAACTGCACTCCGGCGTTCTTGTAGTGGTTGTAGATGAGTTCCACGCGATCCACCTTGTGCTCAAGGAACAGCTTGACCATCAGGTCGCTGAGTTCGATGGCGAAGTCGTAGGAAGGTCTGCCGGCATCGGGTTCGTAGTAGCGCTCCACCGGAATCTGGAAACGCTTGGCGTAGTCGTTGATTTTCTTGCCCGAAAGGATGACGGTAATATTTTCTTTTCCAATGCTTTGCGCGTATTCGTCATAGGCCTGCTTGAAGAGTTTGCTGACGCTGGAGTTGTACACGCCGCACAGCCCGCTGCTTGACGAGAAAGCGATGAGAGCCACCTTTTTCACCTCGCGGTTTTCCGCCAAGGGGATGCTGACCTGGCCTTCGAGCGAGCCGAGATAGTTCGACAGGGCTTCGCTCAGCTTGCTTTTGTACGGAACGAAGTTCAGCGTGGCCGACTCGGCTTTCTTCAGCTTGGCCGCCGACACCATCTTCATCGCGCTCGTGATTTTCTGTGTCGAGGCGACGGAGGTGATTCTGGCTCGTATTTCCTTTAGTGATGCCATTTTCTTGTAATTATGAATTCGGAATGCGGAATTCGGAATAAGCCTACCGGAGGTTATTATTCCGCATTCCGAATTCCTAATTCTGCATTATCCGTTAAAGTGTTCACTCAAATTCAAAGCTTCCTCCTTCAGTACCGCCTTGATGTCGTCATCAATCTTGCCAGCCTTCAGTTGAGTCATCACGTCCTTGTGCTTCACTTCCATGATGTCCAAGAACTGCTTTTCAAATTCAAGCACCTTGTTCTCAGGCACTTTGCTCAGCAAACCATTGGTGCCGCAGAAAATGATGGCCACCTGCTTTTCGACGGGCATGGGTGTGTATTGAGGCTGTTTCAGCAATTCCACGTTCTTGCGGCCTTTATCCAAGATGGCTAAAGTGGCCGCGTCAAGTTCGGCGCCGAACTTCGAGAAGGCTTCCATTTCACGGAATTGGGCTTGGTCGAGTTTCAGGGTGCCAGCCACCTTCTTCATGGACTTGATTTGGGCGTTACCACCCACACGCGACACCGAGATACCGACGTTGATGGCGGGACGGATACCTGCGTTGAACAGACTGGTTTCCAAGAAGATTTGTCCGTCGGTGATGGAGATGACGTTGGTCGGAATGTAGGCCGAAACGTCGCCCGCTTGGGTCTCGATGATGGGCAGTGCGGTGATACTTCCGCCGCCCTTCACGATGTCCTTGATGCTGTCGGGCAGGTCGTTCATCTGGCGTGCCACATCGTCATTCTTGATGATTTTGGCGGCACGTTCGAGCAAACGGCTGTGGAGGTAGAAAATATCGCCAGGATAGGCCTCACGTCCTGGGGGACGGCGCAAAATCAAGGATACTTCACGATAAGCCACAGCTTGTTTTGAGAGGTCGTCGTAGATGACCAAGGCATGGCGGCCCGTATCGCGGAAATACTCGGCGATGGCCACGCCCGCGTATGGAGCGTAGAACTGCATGGCGGCGGGGTCGGAGGCGGTGGCACTGACGACGATGGTGTAGTCCAAAGCACCGTTCTTCTCCAGGGTCTTCACGAGGTTGGCCACAGTGGAGCCTTTTTGACCTACAGCCACGTAAATACAGTAAATCGGGACGCTGTTCTTAAAGTTGTCCTTCTGGTTGATGATGGTGTCG
>JAEEGK010003218.1_pt1 | contig 40810 bp, 30 predicted proteins | sample 8958771 | NCBI WGS metagenome assembly JAEEGK01 (sample SAMN16246547, study PRJNA631951) | gut metagenome | biome: gut microbiome; feature: rumen; material: SC-attached | host: Bos | place: Iran: Karaj | collected 2018-10
AATTTTTATTTATATTAATATTTATTAATTTATCTAATTTAATTTATTAGGAGATAATTGGGGATTGGGGATTGGGCCCAATCCCCAATCCCCAATCCCCAAGTACAGATAAGAGAAGATATAAAAAAATGAATTAAATAATTAATCAATTAATTAATATTTATAAAAAATTTTAATTTAAAAAAAAAACTCTCACAATACTCCAACTCCTTCTACACTATCTTTAATTTATTTTCTTTTATTTTATTTTGTTCTTTTTTTATCTTCTTTTTACCATTTTTTTCTATTATTATTCACTATTTCTTTTTTATTTAATTTATTTGCTTTTTTATTTTTTATTGTTTTTTTTATTTTAAATTTAATTTAGATTTTTTATTTTTTAAATTTAACAAATGAATTCATTTATAAAATTTTATTATTTCACAAAAAATTTATCAATCATTTTTTCTGCATTATTATAAGTAACATATTTATTACTTTTTTTATTCAATGAATTATTACCATAACCATTGATATTTTTTTTCATATTATCTATTAATTTCTTTTTATATGAAATAGGTTCATTTGAGAAATTATTTTTATTATTTTCCGAAGAGTTTATTGAATTATTATTATAATTAGAAGTTGTAAAATTATAATAGTTTTTTGAATTTGAATTATTAGTCTTTTTTTCAATTGATTTAAAATGATTTTGATTTAAAAATGGACTATAATTTCTAGTATTTTTATTCATATCACTTATTGTATTTAATCTTTTTTCGAATTCATATTCACTAAAAGATCTTAACATTTCTTTTTTTAATTTTCTATTATTTGCTTCATCATATAATCTTTTTGATATAGAATCAATTTCTAATTGAGAAGCTTTTTTATTTCTACTTTTCATTTGTTTTACTATTAAATCTTCTTTTTCTTTTTCATCTTGTATTTTTTTATTTCTTAAAAGTTCTAAATGTCTTTCTCTTTCTTTTAATTTATTTATTATATTTTCATGATAATCATCTTCAAATTTCCTTTGATCAAATTTTTTCTTTTTTTTTAATGCTGATTCTGAATCATATAATTCATTTGCTATTTTATTATTTTGATTTACAATTTGTATTCTATTTTTTGCTTCTACTCTTCTATTCGAATCTTCGATTAATCTATTAAAAATCAATATTTTTTCTTTTTCTGGAATTTTCCTCATTGCTTTATTTACCATTATATCTATAATTTTTCCTTCTGTTTGTTTTTTCACTGAATAAAATTCCATTCGTTTTAAAAAACTATTTTCTTTTGGTCTACAATGACTATAATTTTTTATTGCTTCATATGCTAAAGCTTCTGTGTTGTATAGTTCAAATTTATTATATTGATTTTTATTTATATTTCTCTTATTAATTATGTTATCAAATTTAATTTTTTTTAAACTTGTCACTGGTTTTTTTTGCTTTTTAATTATTTTAATTTGATTTTCAACTAAATTTGAAGAAGATTTATTCAAATAATTATTTTCTATATTACTATTTTCAATTTCTTTTAAATTTTTTTCTGAAAAATTATAAGATGTTGCTTTATTATGGTTTATTTTAATTTTATTTTTTTTTTCCTTTTTTTGGTTAATATTATTTGTTATATTTATTTCAAATTTTCCATTATTTGTCTGTTTTATACCATTTTTTAATTTTGATATTAATTCTTCTCCTTTTAAATATAAATCATAATCATCCGTATCATTTTTGGTTGTTTTAATGTTATTTTCTGTTATTTGATTATCATTTAATTTATCTATATCTATAATTCGAAATCCATTATAATTATCATTAGGTTTTTCTATCACATAATTTTTTAAATTTCCTTTTACTATTTCACTAAAATTTTCTTCACTTGGAATAGATGTAATAGATTTCAAAGAATATGAATTTTTATTTTTATATACTGACTTATTTGTTTTTTTCTTTTGAGCAAATATTGTTTTAATAACTTCTCCATAATTAATTTCCATTTAATTGAGAAAAAACAAAATATTTATTATATTAAATTTTCCATTTAAAAAATTTAAATTTTTAATAATATTCAAAAATATATTATTAATATTTCTTTAGAAAACAAGTATAATTAATTAATAATTAAAATAAAATGCATAAAGATTATATTCCTAAAATCCAAAGATCAATTATTCAAAGATATTTATATCCAAAAACTATTAAAAAAATGAATTTCGATGCCCATTTAAAAAATTTATCTTTAATTTATAATTCACAGGAAAAAAACAAAAAAAAACAATTTATCGAAAAAAACACAGAAGAAGAAAAACAAAGAAAAGAGGAAAATCTTTATAAATTAAAAATATTTGAAAATATTCCATCTAGATTAAAAACAGACACTGAAGAATGGGTATTAAGAGAATTAGACAAAAAAAGAACACATCAAAGAGTAAAAAGTTTTTTATCTCCTTCAAAAAATTTAAATTATATATCACCATATTATGATCCTGAAAATATTTTAAGTAAAAGAAATTATTCAAGCTTATTTGAAAAATATTATGAAAGGAAAATCAAAGAACTAAGAAAAAAAGAAAAAAAAGAAAAACAAAAAATAAAATTCAATTCAGATTCAGATATTATTTGTAAAAACACTACAGAATCAAGAAATATAAACTTAAATTCTAAAATAGAGAATTATAAAACTTTAAATATTAAAAAAAAAGAAGAGTATATTTATAAAGAAAAAGAAGATTTACCAATTGATTCAGGAATCATTCTTCCAAAAATTAAGCATAATTATTTAAAAAGAAATATTGAAATTATAAAAGAAATTCCAAAACGATATAAAAGTAAAGAAGAAGGTAATATTTATACTCATAAAAATTATGGTAAAATACCAGAGTATTTAAAACAATTTAAATTAGATGAAATTAAAAGAAAAGAATATGAAAAATTATTAGAAGAAGAAGCAACTTATCCTCCTGGAACCAAATTAATATCAGAAGAAGAAAGAATTAAAACTTTAAATAGTTTAATTTTAACTAAAAAAACTCTTGAAAATATTTTTGAAAAAATGCCTATTACAAAAAGATCTAAATCTATTCAAGATAAAAAAGAAGAATTAGAAAGAAAATTAATTGAAATAGAAAATGAAATTAATAAATTTTCAAAAAAAAAAGTATTTTTAAAAGTTGAATAAAAATTATTTAATATTTAAATAAAAATTTTAAAAGAATTGTTTAAAATTAAAAAAATATGTCTTATGAAAGTAATATAAAAATTATTTTAGATACTAATAATTTTACTTTTTATAATAACAAAAAAGTTAGTAATTTAATTTTTTGGATAAATCAAAAATATTCTTCAGAAGACAATAAAATTTATATTCTTCCCATTGAAAAACAAAAAAAATTTAATTTAAAACAAAAACAATTAAAAAGACTTTATATACTAAATAGAAATAAATATTATCTATTTTTTATTTATAAATTATTATCAAAATATATTAGAAAACAATTGATAAATGATTTAATTTCAACATCAAAAAGTTGTTTGTTAATATATATTTTGGAAAATATGTGGTCTCAAAATTCTATTATCAAAACATTATTGTCATAATAATTATATTTATATATTATTGATTTAAAAATATAATAAAAAAATTTTCATAAAGAAAAATTATATAAAAAAATTTTAAAAAACATTTAATTTAATTGTTTTCAAATAAAGCATTAATTATAATGAATATTTGATTTCCTTTTTTTTCTAAAAATTATTTTAAAATTAAAATTATTGTTAACATTCAAAAAATTCTTTATTAAATTGGTCTAATTTATTCATTATCTTTTTTTCATTGATTATCTTTATTCTAGTTTGTTTGAACTTATATCTTTCTTGATTTTCAGTTTTTATTCTTTCAATATTTTTATTAATTTCAGTAATTTCTTCTTCAGATAATTGTTTTTCTTCTTCTCTAATTATACTTAATTCAATTTCTTCTTTTTTACAAATTATACAAGATTTTTCTTTTGATAAAGGTAAACAACTAAAATGAAAAACATGTCCACAATTAAAAACTGTGATGTCATCATTATCACTTTCTTTAAATTCAATTTTACAAAAGTCACATATATATTTTCTAATTGGAGTTCCTTTAACTTTCATTTTAGAAAATTTTTGTTGCTCATGATATATATTATTACTTAATAAATGTATAAAACTTTGATAAAAACCAGATAAACGAGCATTTACTGAAATAATTCTTGTTAATATTCCTTTTAATTCCTTAAATTCTGCTTCCTGATAATTACTTGTTATATTGTCTAATATTGTTTTTATATCTACATAAAAACTCATTTTTTTTAAAAATGTTTCTATTTCTATTGAAAAAAATTCATTTAAGCTTATATAATATTCATTTTGTACTTGAGATTTTATTTCTTGAAGAATTGCATACAATTTATTTAATAATAATAACCAACATTCATATATTTCATTTACTTCTTTTTTTTCATCTTCATCATCACTATCTAAATTCTTTTGTTCCATCATTTTTTCTAAAATTATTTGATTCTTTGGGTCTTCTTCAATTTGCAGTTTATTATTTTCAATAAAATTATATGAATTTTCACATATTTTTGTTCCATCAGAAATAATTTTCTTTAAATCTCCTAATAAAATATAATGCAAATTTATATCTGTTCCTTTATTCCTTTTTATTTTAGTATAACAATATTCAATTTGATTAATTGCGATATTTAATGCATTTGTTCCTTCACCTAATAATTGATATAAATAAATACTTGAATCTGTTAATTGATTTTCTAAACATAATTTTAAACACATTTCAATATTTATGAAGGGAGAATTTTCCTTTAAAGTTTTTAATACTTGCTGTCTTCTATCAAATTTAATGAGTAATTTTAAATATAAATATACTAATTTCCAATATTTTTCTTTAATATATGAATTTTCTTTCATTTCTGTTTCATCTTCTTTATATTCTTTAATTATATTTTCTAAATAAAACAATTGAATATTTGGTACTTTATCTAAATAATTTATAATATCTTCTTTATCATTAAAATACCATTTATTTATTAATTTACTTATTTCTTTAACTGATATTTCTGATAAATCAGATAATTTTTCTTTTACATAATTTTTAAGTTGAATAAATAATTCAGTTGATTCTTTATATAAATATGATAAATTTTTGTGAATAAATTCAAATACATTATATTTATAAATATTTTTTTGATTAAGATAAACATCTATACATCTTTTATAATCATCATTTAACTTTAATAAATGAATTTTTATTAAGAGAAAAGGACTTTGTAATGCAGATGCTCTTAATATTGGAAGAAATTTAGTTTTTATATTATTATTTTCATTTGATTCAGATTTTTCGATTAAATAATTTATGAAATCTATTAATTCATTTCCTAATTTTAGAAAATATTCATCATCTTTATATAATAATTGTAAATGACAATTAAATTTATCTTCCAAATTTTTTTTTTCTTGATTAAAACAAAGAACAAAATTTAATGAATCAAACAGCAATTCTAAATTTATATCAATAATTTTAGAAATTCTTATTATAAAAAGATGCTCATCATATTTAATTATTTTATTTTCAATTAATTCACAAATTCCCATAATTTGATAAATAAGTTTATTAAATATAAAATATTTTTCAGATTGAATCTTAATATTAGAGGATGGAATATTAATGTATTTTTCAATAATATCTGTTATTTCATTTTTAGGAATTGTCATTAATAAATTAAAACTTCTTTCTTCAGTAAAAAAATTTTTAAAGACTTTAAAAAAAGTAAAAGAATCAAATTTAATTAATTCAATTATTACCTCATATTTTATAATACATTTAAATATTTGAGGAATAATTAAATTATATTGTTCAGGAGGAATTTTTTCAAATGTAGGATATAATTTTCCTTCCAAACAAAGATTAATATACCATAATAACTTATGTCCGATATATTCTTTAGATAATTCAAAAGTTTCTTTTTCATATGATTTTATTAAATCATTATTATAAAAATTTGTGCTAGATATATTATTTTTATCTTCAAATTTTAATTCTTTAGCTACTAAAAAAAATTTAAATAATTGTTCAAAAGGATAAATAAAGTTTACAAAACCACAATTATATATGTAAATTATAGCATTAAAAAAATGATAATTATCACATATATCTTTTACTTTATTATTATTTTTTAAACAATCAATATTTAAATGATATATAATAAGAGAAAGATTATACATTTTATGAGAATTACTTTCTATTTCCTTTTTAGAATAATAATTCAATATTTCATTTAAAAAGTTTTGAGATAAAATTTCAATTCTTAATTTATTTTTAATAATAAAAGGTTCTAAATTTTTAATAAATAAATTTAGTAAATTTACCTTTTCTTTTGACTCAATTTCTTTAATAATTTCAAATAAATAATTAACAGTATGAAGACTTATACAAAATTCAATAATAATAGACATAAAATTGTTATTATTATTATTAAATTTTATTTTATCGTGAATTGATGATAAAATTTCATCATCTCCAATATCATCATTTTCATGTATTTTATCAATAATATATTTATATATATAATTACCACAAATTTTTCCATTATCAATTAATAATTTTGTTCTTTTTTGAGTATTAAAAGGAATATTTGAATATGTAAATATTTTTTGATTTAAGATTTCTTTAAATATACAAAAGAAATTCATCCAATCTCCATTATTTGAAGTACTATCAAGAGCTTCTTTCCAAGATAATAATTTTATTTGTAAAATACTTAAAGGTAAATATTCATTACTATTATTAAGACTAATAATTAATGTATTTTGATTTGAAAAAATACTATTTTGTCTAGAATAATTAATTGATGATTCTCCATTTCTTCTACTTTTTTTATTTTCCCATATTAATATATAAATATAATTTTGATGATAAAAAATAGAATTTATATAAAGAGAATTTCCTTCAAAAATACCATTTTTATTAATATATATTTCATCATCAATTTCACTTGTTTCACTATAAGAAGGTGTGATTCTATTTCTAAATATATAATCAACATTAGTGATTTCCATTTCAATATTAAAATGTCTAGTATTAATAAATTTTAATTTATTTTCTCTATCAATGAAAAACAAGATAGATTTAGTAATAAATCCAATTCTAATAATAATATTATCGTTTTTATAAAAACCAACTTTTTCAGGATTTATCAATTTATTACTATCACTCATTGAATAGATACTAATATCATCTTTCCAAGAAACAGCTAAAAGAATATGATTATTTAAATCTCCTTCTTCATAAATATCAGGTAAATATCCACAACCAATACTTATATCTGCGTTTTCAAAATATTCTATATTTTTTTGTTGTTTTTTACTATCTAATATATTAAAATCTGGATTTTTAATTATCAATAAATTTTTATTGATATAATTTTCTTTGTTAATTTTTTTAACTTCTATTTTTTCAATATTCCCTATAATTGCAATATCAAAAGTAAATTTTTCTTTATTATAAATTAATTTAGACTCATAATTATTTTCTTCTTCTGAAGAAAAATTTAGAGTTTCTAATAAAAAAGAAGGATACAAATTATCAGAAACAATAATAATATCTTCTTTAGTAAATAGAAATCCAGAAGAAAAAGAAGTGATTCTAATTTTACCTTCTAAATCTGAAGATAAAATAGATAATTCTTTCTGATTATATTTTAAAACTTTACAAGCAATAACAGGTAAATCATGAGTTTTTGTAATAATTTTTTTAGTTTGAACAGTAGTTTTTTCCCAAAGAATAATAAAACTTGTAGCATAACCAGCTAAAAAATATTTATCATCTTCATAAAAAGAAATACACATTACATCTTTATCTAAATCTTTATATTTTTGGTCATAATTATATATATATGTTTTATCTTTATATCCTTTTTCTTCTGAAAATGTTTTTATAGAACCATCTTTACATCCAATATATATTATACCATTTCTAACTTTGGCACATGTTATTTTTTCTTTTTCTATTCTTTCTGAAAAAGATTTTAATTTTTTCTTTTCAAATATTTTATATTTAAAATCAGTACTGTGATAATAATTTGATAAAAAAAGTAAATCCTTATTATATAAATTATTATTTCTATAATTTTGATATTCATAATTTTGAACAAATTCTAAAGTGTTTGTTTGTTCTATTTTATTTGAAGTAGTTATATTTAAATTATCTAATTTTTTTAAATGAGGAAAAAGGCAATCAATTGTTGGAGGCTTTTTTGGATTACTAAAAATTGATTCATCTGTTAATAAAGTATTAAATTCATTTAATATTTTATACACTTCTTCATCTTCAAAACTTAAATTTACATTTATATGATTTTTATTTTTATCTTCTAGAGATATTTTTTTAATTCCTGAATTTTCTTCATTTTTATTTTTATTTGAATTTGAATTTTCATTATCTTTTTTTAATAATTCATTTAATTGTTCATCTAATTTAAATTTATTTATAAATTTATCATAAGAAGAATCATTTATTATTTCATTATAAATAGAAGAAAAAGAATTTTTTTTATTTATTTTCATATATAAAAATAAAAAAACATAAATTAAAAAATTTAAAAAAAATATAAAAAGAAGAGTGTGAAATTTAAAAATTACGACAGCTACAGGATTTGAACTTGTGCGGGTTGCCCCATCAGATTTCGAGTCTGACGCCTTAACCACTCGGCCAAACTGTCATAATTGCTCGTTTTATATATTTTTATTTATTTATATCATTTAAATTCAACATTTAATTCTAAAAATTGAGAAAAACTTTTTTAATGTAATAAATATATATATATATTAATTTAATAATTAAATATATTTAACTTTGATTTTAATTACTATCATTTTTTTTATTTTTTTTATCTTGTTTAATAAAAGGACTATTTAAAGCTTGAAAAACATCATATCTATCTTCTTGTCTAAATTCCAAACATTTTTTAATAAAATTTTTACAATCTTCAGATAAAGAAGGTTTATTAGGAAATTCAACTATTCTTGCATTTTGCATAACCCTATCTTTAATTAGTCTTTCTTGAGTCATATTTTGTCCAAATGGTTTTTGTTTAAAAAAAATTTCATATAATATAACTCCACATGACCAAATATCTATTTTAGAATTAATATAAACTTCTTTTTTATCTTGAAAACATTCTGGAGGTAAATACCAATAAGTTCCAACACCTTTTGAAGTCAATTGAATTTTATCTTTATCATTTTCAATTATTTTAGCTAAACCAAAATCAGAAATTTTAATTTCCATATTATTAAAAATGATATTTTCAGGTTTTAAATCATAATGAATGATTTTATTAGGTAATTTATTTAAATATTCTAATCCTTGTAATATTTGTAACATAATAATTCTTCCTTCTTTTTCTTGAATATTTTTATTTTTTTGTAAATAAGTAGCTAAATCAGGACCAGTACAATATTCTAAAATAGTACAAAAAGAATTATTATCAATATCAATAGTTCCATAATGTTTAACAATGTTATGGTGGTTAAATTCTTGATGAATTTGATTTTCTCTTATAGTATGTTTAATATAATTATCTTTTATTTCATCTTTCCAATTTTGATTTAATTGATGTAATTTACATGCAACAATATTATGATTAATTATATCATATGCTTTATATACTTCAGAATAACCTCCTTTTCCTATTAATCCTATTATTTGATATCTTTTATCTAATAATGGAAATCCTTCTTTCTTTTTTGAAAAAATACAATTTGTTTCTTGATTATATAATAATGATTCTCTATAAAATATTGATTTTTCTATTTCTAATTTTGATTTTTTCTCCTTTAATTCATTTTCTTCTTTTTGAATTAAATTCATTTTAAAATTTATTAAATCTTTACTTTCATTTTCTTCAGTTTCTTCATTAGATAATAATAATTCTGGATTTGATTTTATTTTCTTTTTATTATATTCATATTTTCTTTTTTGCTTTTCTAATTCTTCTTTTTGTAATTTTATCATTTCTAATTTTTCATTTAATTCTATTATTGCTTCTCCTTCATCCAAATTTTCTTTAATTTGACCATTAGAAGAAAATCTTATTCCTAAAATTTTACCTAATTTATATTCTTGATCATATAACCATTTTTTTTTTTGTTGTCTTTTTAATTTTTGAATTTCTTTTAGAAATTGAATAATATCTAATCTACATCTTTTAATTTCATTATCTTGTATTTCATAAAACTCTTTTAACTCTTTTATTGTATTTTCATTATATTTTATATTTTCTTTTAATTTTAAAATTTCTTTATTTTTTTCTTCTATTAAATTATCTTTTTCTTTAAGCAATTTTAACAATTCATTTTTTTCGTCAACAGATGATTTTTCAAGTTCATTTTTATTATTTATTAAATCATTTTTATTATTTTTATTTTTTGAAGGAGAATTAAATAAGTTTCTAGAAATATTTGATGTAGGAGTATAATAATCTTTTATTTTTGTTGGTTTATAATTTGTTTTAAATAAATTATTATGTGAGGTGTTATGAGAAGAAGAAAAAATTTCACAATTTAAATTACTGATATTATTATTAGTTTCATTATTAAAATTATTTTTTGATGGTTTTATATTTTCATTTATTGAAATTTCTCTCTCTTTTTTTCTCATTAAATAATCTAAAGTTTCTTTCCCAATTTTTCTTTTAAGTTGATTTGTATTTTTAGTATTTTTATTATTATTTTTCTGTTCTGGTGAATTATCTTTTTTATCCTTATTATTATTTTGTAAATTTAATCCATCTCTTAAAAGAATTTTAGTTTTTATTTTTTCGATATCACTTTCTTCAAGTTTTTGATATTCTGAAGGTAGTTTTCCTTCACTATTAGGACCCAACATTCTATTTTCTAAATTTTTTATTTTTAAATCATCAAAATTTGAAATTTTTGGCTTTATTTCTGTTAAAGGATAAGAAGAAATATATTTACCACTCATTTATTTTCTTAATTCAAAATTATACAACTTCTATTTTATTGTATAAATACTAAAATAGTAGTTTTAACAAATTTATTTTTTTAAAAATATATTTTTTTAAATTTAAAATAAATTTTTTTCCTTTATATTTTTTCAAAAAGATATGTTTTTTCGATGATATCTTTTAATATATACATTATATTTTAAAACTAAATCAAAAATTTTTTTAATTATTTTATAATTTGAAATTAAATAAATTAGTATATAAAGGACAATTAAAATAAATCTTTTTATAATATTATAAAAACCTTATTTTACTGAAATAATTTTATTCAAAAAAAAATAAATTAAATAAAAACTAAGAATTATAATGAACATCAATTTGATTCATTATATTTTTTAAATTATCAATTAATTGATAAGAATATTTTGTAGAATCATTTTTATTTCCTTCACTTACATTTAATTCATTTCCTTTATTTGTATTATTACTAAATATACTTGTATTCATAACTTGATTAAAATTATTATTTTGAGGATTTAAATTTCCAATTGTAAAATTCTTTAATTTATTTAATGTTTGTTTATGAATATTATCTTTTTTTTTTAAAGAACAATTTTCACTATTTAATCTACTTAATGTTCTATTATAATTCAATTTCACTTTTTCAAATTCACTATTTTTTTCTTCCATTTCTTTTATTAAATTTTCATTATCTGATTTTATTTTTTCTATATCTTGAACAGCTCCATTATATGCATTTTCATATTTTCCACACAATTTATTTAAATTATCTATTTTATCTTCTAATTCTTTCTGATAATTTTCTCTTGTTATTACTATATTTTCACTTTCTTTTAATTTATTCTCTAAATCTTCATTAAATTTTTCAATCACTTCTATTTTTGTATTTTTTTCTATTATTTCTTTTTCCAAATCTGAAAATTCTCTTTTTATATTTTCAAATTCTTCTTTTATTTTAGTTAAATTCATTATCTTTTCATTTAATTCTTTTTCTCTTTTTTTATATTCTTCTATTTCATTTATTAAATTATCATTTTCTTCTTTTAAGGCATTAAATTTAGAATTAATATCATTTAAATTCTCATTTAAAGAAGCAATTTCTCTTTCATAATTTTCTTTATCTTCTTTAACTTGAATAATCATTTGTTCATGTTCTTTTTCTAAATCTTGAAATTGTTGAATTAAAGGAAAATATTTATTTTTTAATTCTGAATATTTTTTATTTTTTTTATCCATTGCATTTTTATTTTCATTATTGTTATTTATAAAAGTTTCAAATTTAATTTGAGATAATTTTGCTAATTCTTGAAATTCAGAAATCATTTTATTTTTCTGTTGAATCATTTCATTTTGTTTATTTAGTTCTAAATTTAAATCACTATTTTCTTGAATTAGATTATCAAGTGTTGATAATTTTTCATTCATTTCTGCAATTATTTCTTCTAAATTTTCTATTTTTGCTGTTTGTTCTCTATTTGTTTTCTCATAATTTGAAATTGTGTTTTGAAGATCATTTATTAAATTTTCTGTATTTGAGTCCATGAATAAAATTTATTTTTTAAAAATAAAATCAATTTTGGATTTCTAAATAATTTTATTTAATGAAATTTTTAGATTAATATTAATGGGATGTATTCAAAAAGGAAAACCAATAATGTCTTTGTCGAAAGTAAAAAGAAATATAAGAAAAATAACAATAAATAATTCTCCTTTATTAATAATAAAAAGTAAAATTATCCAAAAATTAACTCCTCAAAATTGGTTAAAAATAATTCAATTTATATCATATAAAGATTTAAAAGAATTAGGAAAAGTAAATAGAATGTTTAATCATTATGTTAAACAAAAAGAAATTTTAGTAAAATTTTTTAGAAGAGTACATAGTGAATATACAGAAGAATCATCAAAACAAATTCAAAATATTAAAAAATATTCTGAAATTCCAAATCAAAATATTCACAATTTAAATTTATTATCATTTTCAATTCTTCAAAAAGAACCTACAATTTCTATTGATAAAGATGATTCTGTTATTAGAAATAATTATTCAAATCTTATAAAATAAATCTATTTTTTTTTATTATTAGAAAGTAGGAATTCTAATTTGAAGATGATTTGTAAATTTTTGACCATTATTTTTATGATGAATTTTTAATTGTAAATTATATTTATTTTTTCAACTATTTATATTTAGTTGAAAGAAAGTATTTCTTTTAATTATAGGGTTTATATTAATTTTTATATATATAAAATTTATATTAATTTTTTATTAATATTTTAAAATCGAAAATGGATTTTTTAAACCGATTTTTTGATGCAGAAAAAGATTATATAAAAATGAATGAAATGGGATAATAAAAAATAATAAAAACATAGGATTTTGAAGTTCAAAAATACACAAAAATTATATTAAATTATATTAATTATGGGTTTATTTATAAGAATGGGAATATACAACTCAAATGTCATGAAGTTTATATTATGATTAGAGCTTTGATTTTATCAATGCTATTATGTGTGTTCCATCATGGCATTTTTATAATAGAAATATATTAACTTGATTAAAACATAAAAAAGAATAAAAACAAAAGAGAAACAAAATTTAATTTAATTATATATTTAAAATAAACAAAATAAATCTTATATAAATTAATAGATTACTTTTTCCTTACTAACAAAAACATATAATTAATTTTTTGATAATATAGAAAAATTAAATAAAAAATAAATATAAAATACATTTTATTTATCATTTTTTTTTCCACTATCAGTGCTTCTTAAATCAGAAATTGAAGATTCATTAGTTTCAACAATAGTTTCAAGAGCTTTAGAAGGATTTTTTCCTAAAATTCTTTGAATTTTTTGTACCTTTGCTGCAATTTCATCACTAGCATAAGTTCTTTTCATATAATGATAAAATTGATTATAATTTATTCTAGCATTTATATTATCTTTAATATTTAACATATTATCTATTTCTTTTAATGCTTTCTCATCTTTTAATTCATTCACAATTTTTTTCATATTTAATATTGAAATAGTATCTTCATTTTTATCATCAACAAATAATTCGAAAATTATTCTTAAACCTTCATTTGTTCTTTTATCTGAAATTTCTCTTACAATATGATTAGCAAAAATAGGAAAATCAATAATATCATTTTCATCATTAATTAGAAAACCTTCTATAATATCAACTAATTGAGGATTACTTTGATCATAACCTAATTCAATTAAATTTTCAAATACAATTTTAGGATAAATTTCACCTCTTTTATATATATCAAAAAGATCAAAAGCTTGTTTTAACTCAGTTAAATCACCTTCAGGTAAAGGAATATTGCTTCTCATTTTAGCTCTATTTTCAGCTAAAATAATTAAAATATAATTTTCTGAATTTTTAATAGCAGTTGCAATACCAATTTGAGTATATTTAGGTTGGGTTAAAAATTTTCTTCCAATTTTTTCTTTGTCAATTTTATTTACTAAAATTTTATTAACAAAAGTTCCAGGTTCATCAGCACCAACATCTGCAATTAAACAACAATTTTCTTTTAAATAATAATCTGGAATTATTCCTTTTAAATCATTACCATAAATAAATTTATCATACATTTCTTCATTTTTTGCAAATATTTCTATTTCATTTCTTGCTACTTTACATAATATATCATTTTTATGTAATGGTCTCATAGGAAACATTTTATTTGTTTCTTCTATAAATTTTTGTATTTCTGTTAAAAAAGGATCTGACGCTCTTAAACGTGATAAACCTAATTTAAATATTTGAAGTCTTTGTTGAATTGATTTTGGATTTATTCGAAATTTATTTATTTCTGATATTATGTGATCTGCAAAACTCATATTTAAATTTTTTCTTTTTGTTTAAATATTTTTTAGAAATAAAATTGAAATTAAAATAATTAAAATAATAAATCGGATAAAAACATATTTTCATTTTATAAGTGATTTCCAAGATATTTTAGATTATTTTTCTGTTGAAACATCAAAAAAAAGGAAGATTTATAGAACAAATTAAAGGTTAATAATTTATTTAATTTTTGCTCATTGAAATACATTTTCAAAAGAATTTTAGAAAAAAGAAATTGTCATCAATGAATGATATAATGGAGAGAATTAATAATTTGATAGTATAAATAATAAATCCAAATAAAAAGAAAAAAAAACAGATTTTTTTCTAATTTCAATTTGAATAATTTTAAAAAATTAATTTAAATTATTTAAATAAAAAAATAAAATGTCTGAAAAGCCATCAAAAAAACATTCAGAGAAAAATAAAAAAAATAGTTTTAAAGAATTAGCATTTAAATTTCCGATAGAAGGTTCATTTAGTAAAGTTGAAATTCCATTTGCTTTTCAAAATAATATAGAAGAAAGAAATGCAGGAAATAAATTTCATTCATATATAAAAATAAAAGACACACCTACATTATATATTGATATATCAAATAATTCAAATATAGATAAATTATTATTATCTTCAACAATTGAATCTTTAAAAGCAACAAACAAACAACAAGAAAATAAATTACAGGAATTAGATTCTAAAATTTCTTCTATTAAAAGTGGGAATGATAATATAAGAGAAGAAATAACAAAAAAAAAAGATGAAATTAAAATGAATGAAAAAACTATAAATAATTTAAATATGACTCTTAAAAAAAATGAAGATAATACAAATAAATTATTATATGAAATTAATAAAAAATTAGAAATTAAAGAAAAAACATTAGAAAATTTAAAAGAAAAATTTGAAGAAGTGAATAAAAAAATAAAAGAAAATTTATCATTAAACAAAGAACAATATATAAATTTGACATTAAAAGAAATAAATAAATATAACACAGAATATTTAAACAGTGAGGATTTTTTTTCCAAAAAATTTGACAATAATTATTATAATGATAAATATATTCAAAATTGTCTTCAAAAGGATTTATTAGATTTCCATGAATATGTAAAAGAAAAATTAAAAACAATAAATCCGAAAATAATAGATTTAATAAATTTAATTCAATCATCAGTAAATGAATCAATAGGAAAAGAATACGAGGTAAAATTATATGGTTCACATGCAACAAATTTATGTCTTCCTTGGTCAGATTTAGATGTAGTAATTTGTAAGAAAGATAATTCAATTGGAAATTCATATGTTCCATTATATGATTTATTTAAAAATTTACAAGATAAAAATTACTTTAAAAATATTAATTATATTGGTGCTACTACTGTTCCTTTAATTAAAATTAAAACTAATGGAAATTTTGGGGTTGCTTCTGTTGATATTTCTCTTCAAGATAATAATCATTATGGTATTCAATGTGTTTCTTTAGTTAATTTTCTTACTCAAAAATATACTGTTTTAACTCCTATGGTTCTTGCTTTGAAACATATTTTAAAACAAGCAAATTTAAATGATCCTTATAAAGTATATTTAATTTTTTTTATTTTTTTTAGGGAGGATTAAGTTCTTATGGATTAATTTTACTTATTGTTTTCTTTCTCAAACTTCAATTAAAAAATGGAAAAAATATTCAAATAGAAAATGGAAATTTAGGAAGATTATTTTTTGAATTTTTAATATATTATGGAATGGAATTTAATGCAAATAATACAATAATAGATACAAGTGATAAATTAGAGCAAATGCCTTTTTTTGATAGATCATATGTAATTAATATATAATTTAAATTTAGTTTTCTCAACAAAGTGAATTAATAATAATAGATCCTTTAAATCCAAATAATAATGTTGGAAAAAATACAAGACAAATAAATAATATTAAATTAGCTTTTATGATTGGATTTATTGTTTCTAAAGAAGAATGTGAATGTGGATGTCATTTTCAATCACAACATTCAATTGAAGCTGAAAATATTGAACATTGTATTTTAAAAAGAATATTTAATGGGGTTAAAAGATTTGGTTCTGATAATAATTATTAAAATATACTGTATACAATATAATTTTTCAATTTAGATTTAATTATATAATATTTCTTCATTTTTTACATTATTTTAAATCTTTAAAAAAATTTATTTTTTCTTTTCTTTCTTTATATTTAATTTCTTTAAATTATTATTTTCTTCTTTTAATAATTTAATTTTTGAATTAAGTTCAATTATTATATTTTTATTATTTTGTTGGTCATTTTTTAATATTTTTATTTCTTCATTTAATTTTTTTATTTCTTCTTCATCTAATAATTTAGATAAATTTAATGAATTATATTTCAAACTATTTTCTGAAAGACTTGTTAATTTTTTTAAATTATCATTTTCTTTTTTTAATCTTTGAATCATCATGTTTGCTTCGAATAATTCTTTTTCTTTATTTTTTAATGTTTTTTCAATTAATAATCTTTTATTAATTTCTTGAGTCAATTCATTATTTTTTACTTTGAAATTAATCATTGAATTATTTTTATTTAATAAATTCCCATTAAAATCATTTATTTTAAATAAATCTTTTTTTTCTTTTGAATTAATATTTCTTTGAGTTTGTTCATTGTTCTTAATTAATTTTATCATAAGATTTGAATTCTTATTTTTTTTTTTATTAAAACTCAATTTCATGCAAATTTTATTTTCTTCATTTTTTTCTTCACTTATTTTTATTGGTTGAAATTCTGTTTGTTCAATATTTAATGAATCATCTTTTAAAGAATCATCTAATGTTTCTGGATTAAATAATTCATCTATTTTATTTATTGTGTTATTATTATTATTTAAATTTCCTTTTTGTTGGGATATTTTTATTAGTTTTATTTTTTCTGTATCTTGAATATTTTTCAATAACCTTTCATTATTTTTATTATTTGTATTACATTTTAAAACTGTTTGTTTTTTTTTTGATAATAAATTTAAAAATTTGAATTTGTTATTATTTATGCCTAAAGACATTATAAATTTTTATATATTAAAAAAAACATCTAAAAAAATTAATCTTATTAATTAATTTTATCTATAATACTATTGAAATATAGTTATAATTTAATTAAATTTATATTTGTTTTTTATATTTTATTTCTCATTCTTTTGTTATTCAAATAATTAATATATTTCATTTGAATATTTCCTTCATTGAAATGAAAATTAAAAGATTTATAAACTTTAGTTTTTCTTTCTTTATTGTTTTTTTTTTCTCTATTAAAATGATGATGTTTATTTTCTTTTTTTTTATAAAATATATCTAATTTAGTTTCTTTATATAAATCATTTATTTTTTCTTCAGAATCAAGAATAATATTATTTTTATTTTCATCAAAACAAAGAACTGTTTCTTCAGGAATTAAATAATCAAATTCTCCCTCATTTTCACTTTCAATTTCTAGATTACTTATATTATAACTTGAAAAATTTAAATCATCATTATTAAAATAAAAAGTTGAATCTTCCGATGACTCATATAAAAAATAGTCAACTTCCATTATTTTTTCTATTTTCTTATTCTTGTATAAATATTCAATTTAAAAAAAAATATAAAAAAATATTTAAGAAAAAAGGCAAAAAAAAAATTTAAAATATAAATAAAATAATATTTAATTTCCAGATTTAATTCTATCCAACAACTGATTAAATTGACTTTGAGAAATTTTATAAATAGAATCATCATCACCTTTTCCTTCATTAATTAAATTTTTTAAATCAGGATTAGCTTGAACCATCATTTCTTTTAATTCTTCATCATTAACTTCTTCCTTTAATTCATCAGCAACTTCTCTTAAACTTTTTAATGTAATATATTCACCTTCATTTTCTTCTTTAGGTAAAGATTTATCAGTGAAAGAAAAAAAACCAACTCTTAATTGTTCAATTTCTTCACTTTCTCTTAATTTATTATTCATTATTTTTTTAAATTCTTCAAAATCAATAGTATTTGTTGAGAAACCTTTTTTATTATTTTCTTCATCATCACTCCTATTTATTGTTGATAATAATTTTTTTATTTCTTCTTCTTGAGGCTCAAATCCAAGTGCTCTTAATATTACCTTTAAATCATTTATATCTATGTTCCCTGTACCATCTTTGTCAAAAATTTCAAATGCTGTTTGTAAATCCTCGTTTTGCTCTTTTGTAAATTTAAATTTGTATACTGCTTCTTCTTGTCTTTCTTTGTTCTTTTCTGCTAATTTGTTTTTTTTCATTTATTTAAGAGTTATATTTTATTTCATTATTTTATTTTTAAAATTGCATTAAAATTTTAAATTTTAATAAATATTATTTTGAAGAAAAATAATTTCCATTATTTTTACAATCGATTATCTAACCTAAATCTTTTTATTTTCGTCAAAATTGAAAGTCCTTTGATTAAAATTGATTATTTTTTTTATTAAATTACAATAATAGACATAAATTTATATTTTATTTTTTTATTTTGATTTCTCAATTTTTTTGAGGATCTTTATATAAAATTTTTCCAATTTCTAAACTAGATTCTTTAATCTTTTCTAAAACTTTCTTAATTTCATCAACATTCCCTTTATCTTTAACATTTCCAAATTCCTTAATTTCTTTTCTAATCCTTTCACAAACATCTTTCCCAATTTTTTCTTCATATTCCTTAATCATTTTTTCAATAGCATATGTTAATCCATCTCCTTCATTTTTTAATTCAATAATCAATTTTTTTTTTAAATCTTCATTTTTCATTTTTTCAGCATTTAAAATCATTTTTTTAATTTCTTCTTCACTTAAACCAGAAGAACTTTGAATAGTAATTCCCATAATTTTTCCACTAGCTTTATCTTTAGCTGAAACATTAACAATTCCATTAGCATCAATATCAAAAGTGACTTCAATTTGAGGAATTCCTTTTGGAGAAGGTGGAATACCATTTAAATCAAATTGTCCTAATAATTTATTATCAGAAGTTAATTCTCTTTCTCCTTGAAAAACTTTAACAATAACAGTATTTTGATTATCAGTAGCAGTTGAAAAAATTTGGCTTTTTTTAGTAGGAATTGTAGTATTTCTATTTATAATTCTAGTAAAAATACCTCCAATAGTTTCTATACCTAAAGATAAAGGAGTAACATCTAATAATAACATATCTTTAATTTCACCTTTTAATATTCCTCCTTGAATTGCTGCTCCTATTGCAACCGCTTCTTCAGGATTAATTGATTTATTTGGTTCTTTTCCATAAAATTTTTTCACTGTTTCTCTTATTTTTGGTGTTCTTGTCATTCCTCCTACTAATATTATTTCATTTATTTTCTCTTTTGATATATTTGAATCTTTCAAACAATTTTCACATGGCTTTAATGTCCTATTTATTAAATCCTCTATTAATGATTCATATTTTGCTCTTGTTAATTTTATTTTTAAATGTTTTGGACCATTTTTATCTGAAGAAATAAAAGGTAAATTAATTTCAGTTTCTGTCATAGTTGATAATTCAATTTTTGCTTTTTCACAACTTTCCTTAATTCTCTGCATAGCCATTTTATCTTTTGAAATATCCATTTTATTTTCCTTATTAAATTCTTCAATGACATATTTTTGTAATCTATTATCGAAATCTTCACCTCCTAAATTAGTATCACCATTAGTAGCTTTAACTTCAAAAACTCCATTTGCTAATTCTAAAATAGAAATATCAAAAGTACCTCCTCCTAAATCATAAATAGCAATAATTTTATTATTTTTATCCTTATCTAATCCATAAGCTAATGAAGCAGCCGTTGGTTCATTTATAATTCTCTTAACATCCAATCCAGCTAATTTACCTGAAATTTTAGTTGCTTGTCTTTGACTATCATTAAAATATGCAGGAACTGTTATTATTGCTTCTTTTATTTTTTTATTTAAATAATTTTCTGCTGTTTCTTTCATTTTTTCTAAAATAAATCCACTTATTTGACTTGGTGAAAATTTCCTATTATCATTTGTTTCTAACCATGCATCTCCATTATTATTTTTTATTACTTTATAAGGAAGATTTTTTATATTTTTTTGAGTTTCAATATCATTAAATTTACGACCAATTAATCTTTTTGTTGCATAAAATGTGTTTTGGGAATTTGTTATCGATTGTCTTTTTGCTATTTCACCAATTAATTTTTGATCTTTTGTAAATGCTACTATTGATGGTGTAGTACGAGAACCTTCTGAATTTTCTAATACTTTAGGTATTTGATTCTCCATTATTGCTACACATGAATTTGTTGTTCCTAAATCTATTCCTATTATTTCTGAAAATTTATGAAATATTAATGGAAAGAATGATGGCTTTAAAAAATTTTTTATTGGATGAGAAATCATTTTTTAAATTTTTTATTTTAAAATAATATATTTTATATTTACAATTGTTTTATTGAAAAAATTATCTATCACTTAAAGTAATATAGCATGCAAAATATTTTCCAATTTGAGTAGAACAAATACCAATATATTTTAAATCTGGATTAAAAAGATCTTTTCTTTTTAAACCTGGTTTTAATTCGCTGTCATCAACAATCATTAAAATAAAACTAGTTTCAGGGTCATGAATAAGATCTCTCCAATAAGTCTTAATATGAACTCTTTGAGAAATTTCATTAACTTTATTTTTTAAATAATTTTTATTTTTTATATCGTTTTCACTTTGAGGAAGAGGAATACACATTTTAGGATTATATTTTAATTTATCCATTGGTTTAGTTTGATTTAAAAAATCTATTGTATCTTCAAAAGCTTTAATTCCTAAATTTAAAGCAACTTTAACACTTGATTTATATAATGTTTTATCATTTTTTTCTATTATATTAGATTTTGATTTTTCAATTAAATCAATATAATCTTTTGGATTTTTTCTTATTAGATTTATATGTTCAAATATATATTTAGAAAAATCATCTTCTGGAATTAAATTATCATCAATTTCAATTTCATTTTCTTTATTTGATATTGGAATATCTATTGTTTTTTTTATTTGTTCTTCTTCATTTTCTTTTTCTATATTTTTATCATTTTTAAAGTTATTCAAATCTACATTTCCATTATATTTATTATTTTCACTTCCCATTAAATTTTCATCATTTAATTCAAAAACAACAGGTTTATCTAATTCAATTTGCCCATTGTTATTATCTTGATAATCAATAATATTTTTTTTGTTTTCCTTCAATGCATCTGCATTATCTTGAGAATTTTCTTTATTTTCATGAGTTACATCTTTTTTTATTTCATTTTCTGTGTCAATTGCTGATTGATTACATTCACATTGACCCATTTAATATATATTAATATATATATTTTACTTTATTGTTTTAAAAATTAATTTAAATACTAGAATTATTCAATTATTATTTAAAAGAAAATTTATATAAGAAGTTAATTTAGAGATACCAATAATCCACAACAATAATGAATATCATAACAAAAAATTTTGAAAAATTAGATTAATGATTCTTTTCAAAAAAAATATATAATGAAGAATCACAAAAAAATTGTGTTGAAAGTATTGGAAAATATGATAATTGAAAGTTTATATTTTTATATTGAAATTTCAATTAAAATGAAATTATTATTTTCTATTTAATTTTATATTTATAAAAAAGTTTTAAATTTTTACATATTTACATTAACACCTAAATTTATTTTTTTTAAATAACAAATAAATATATTTATACATTGTTTTAATAAATATTAAATCAATGAAAATAAATTTAATGAAATTTCTCTAAGAAATTCGATAATTACTTCCTAGGTTGAATTAAATTAGATTTATGTATTTTTTTATCTTTTATAATAAGTTTTTCATTTTGTTTAGGTATAAATTGATTTTTTTTCATTACACTTTTCTTATTAACTACTTGTTTAATTTCATCTATATTTTTCATTATTTCATAAAATTTACTTTTAATAACTGCATCTTTATAAAATTCAGTTGGAAGAGAATGAATTAAATTATTTAATTCTTTTTCTACTTTTCTTTGTGTTGAAATATTATTTTTTTTCTCTTTTTCATTTTTTATATTATTTTTATTTATATTATTATTAAAAGATAATTTTTGCCTTTGAGAAGAAGGTCTTTTTTGGTTTTTTAGTATTTTATTATTATTTGATTCATCAATTAAATTATATTTAATATTCTTATTTATTTTTGTTGATATTGGTTGATGATTTTTTTTAATTTTTTTATTATTTTTTTTTTCTGAAGGTTCTGTATTAATTTCATTAGAAATAATATTAAAATGTGCTGTTTCTTTAAATATATCATCCATATCATTTTCATTGTTATCATAAAAATTAAAATAATCATTATTTAAATTTTCATTTGTATAATTATTTAATTTTTTATTGTTTTCATAAATTAAATTATTATAATTTATATTATCTTCAATTGTTGTTGGAGTTGAAAAAGTAGTAGTTGAATTTTCATGTAAAATATCTACATCAATTTTAGGAGGAATAAATATTTTATTATGTTTAATATATCTAATATTTGAAAATGGATATTCTTCTTTTAAATTTTCTTTGTTTTCATTATAATTATTAAATTGAGTATAAGGTCTTTGGAAACAATTAGATTCAACATTATTTTTTTGATTAGAACTGAAAAAATCTTGAGGAAAATTAGATGGAAATTTATTTGAAAATCTAAAAGAATCAAATTAAAAAAATTAAATTACTTAATATGATTTTTTCCAAGATTTTGATTGTTATAATTTATACCCTGAGACATTTAATATTAAAATAATTAATTGAATCAAATAAATATAAAAAAAATAAAAAAATGAATAATTCAAATTCTCTCTCAAATATAGAAAAAGAGAAATTTTTAGAAATATTAAAAGCACTTTTTCATGACAATCAATCAACAGCATTTCAAGAACCAGTAGATTACATAGAATTAAATTTACCAGAATATCCAGAAATAATAAAAAATCCAATGGATTTAGGAACAATAAAAGAAAAATTAGAAAATGATGAATATTCAGATATTAATCAAATAGTAAATGATTTTGATTTAATTTGGGAAAATTGTTTTACTTTCAATAAAGTTGGAAGTGACATTTATAAATCAGCACAATATTGTAAAAAGTTATTTAAGAAACAAATGGAAAAATATTTTAAAATAAGTGGGACTAATAATAATCAATTTATTATTAAAAAAGATGAAGATGAAATTAAAGAAGATGAAAGTAAAATTCAATTGATTAATTTACAAGAAAAAATTGAATTAGGAGAAAAAATCAGAAAATTAAATATGGAGAATATTCCTTTTTTATTTAAATTTATTCAAAAAGAATGTCCTAAAATTATTAATGATTTATCTTTAGATAAAATAGAGTTAAAATTAGATCTTCTTGATAAAAAATCTTATAATCAAATGATAAACTTAATTGATTCTTTTTCCAAAAAAAATAATTAAAATAACTTTTATAAATAATATTAAACAATTAAATAAATGAAATATCTTAATACGTAAAATTTAATAATTTAAGGAAAAAAGATAATTAACATTTTTGACTAACATAATTATTCTAACTTTTAGTGAAATTCATTTACTAATTTTATTTCTCTATTTTTATTATTTTATTGAATATTAAATTATTTAAATTTAAATTATTATTTGTTATTTATTATTTCCTCTAATAGATTTAATAACATAATATAAGATAACACCCAAAACAATAAATATTAAAGTAAGTAAACAATACAATCTTTTTTTTGAAGCCCTAGTAATAACTTCAATTTGTTTTAATTCATTTAATCCTTTTTCAACATTTTCATCAACAGCAAGCATATTATCATCAATTTCATCTAATTTTTCTCCTTGTTTAATAACTTCATATCTCATATCATTAGATAAATCTGCAATTTGACCAGAAATAATTTTTGCTTGTTTTAAAGCTTCTGTTCTTTCTGCTAAAGAATTTGAATATTCTGTTATTTGAAGAGTTCCTTTAATTGGTCCTTCATTTATTTCTTCTTTTTCTTCTGCATCATAAATTGGAATGAAATTTGTCATTTTTGAATCTACTTTTTTTGTTATTTCTTTAAATTCTTCATATTTTTCTCCCAGTTTTCTCTTGTTTATTATTGTAAAAACTTGGTTTATTTCTTTCTATAAATTTTTAATTTTTATTTTTTTTTGTTTTATATAATTTTTTTATTTTACTTCATAAGATTCTTTTAATGGAGAATTTTCTAAATTTTTTATTAATTGGTCTATTATATCAAATTCTGAAGAAATGTTATTTTTTAATTTTGAATAAGTTGACATTGAATGAGCCAAACTTTCATTATTTTTATTCGCTAAATTTTGAAGTTGTTTAAAATCTTTATTTAAAGAAAGATATTTTTCTTGTAAAGATTTAATATTTGATTGAATATCATTCTGATCAATCTAAAGAATAAATATTTATTATTTTACATTTTTCATATTAAAAATAAATAAAAAAAAAAATAAAAAAAAAATAAATTTGTTAATTAATAAAGTAAATAACTCCTTATTAAAATAAAATGACATCAATAATAATAGCAGGAAGACCAAACAGTGAAGAGACATCAGAATGTATAATAGTAGCAGAAAATATAGCAAATTTATATCCAAGTTCTCGTTTTACAATAGTATTAAAAAGTCCAAGTGAATGGGAAAATTATTGTGAAGATATTTGCAATTTATTTGGAATTTTAAAAAAAACTCATCCTTTAATTATGTTTTCTAACGGAACTCAAATTGGAGGACAACAACAATTTTTTAAATTAATTGCAGAGTCTTTTAAATATGATAAATTAATAAAAAAAGATGAAGAATATTTTTTACAAGTTTCTCAAATGGAAGTTACAAATTTAACAAAAGAAAATAGTTTATTAGTTGAAAAAGAATATATTTGCAGGACAAAAGGATTATATATTTCTGATAAAATTTCCAATGCTCTTGAAAAAATTCCAATTGAACATTATGATACTATTTATTATAAATATAATACTATTGAATCAGATTATGAAAAAAAAAATATTGATGACATGAAAGTTTATGTTAAATATAATGAAAAATTCACTCCAAAAAATAATGATTATAAAGAAGAAGTTGATGTTATTGAAATTAGAAATTCATATGTAGAAAAAGAAATATATGATAAATATCATGAAGAACTTGATAGAAAAAGAGAAGAAGAAGAAGAAAGGAAAAAAAGAGAAGAAGAAATAGAAAAATTAAAAGCAGAAGGATTATATAATGAAGAAGAAAAAAAAGAAGAAGAAGAAGAAAGAAAAGAAGAAGAAGAAAGAGTAGAAGAAGAAGAAAAGAAAGAAGAAGAAGAAAAGAGAGAAGATGAAGAAAAAAAAGAAGGAGAAGAAGAAAAAAAAGAAGGAGAAGTAGAAAATAAAGAAGAAGAAAAAAAAGAAGAAGAAGAAGAAAATAAAGAAGTAGAAATAGATCCTGAAACAGGATTACCTATAGAACCAGTAATTCCACCTAAAGAATATAAAGAAATAAATTTTGTATGTTATCCAGATTTTGATATACCAATAGAATTTTTTGATAAGGAATTATTAGTTGAAAATTTTGAAGATAGAAATTTCCAATTATTAATAAATCCCTATTTTACATTTTATGGAGAAACATTAATAAACACAATAATAGAACCAGAAGGTCCTAAATTAATTCCAAAAGAAAAGCCAATAATAGTTCCAAAAGTAGAAGAAAATTTAGAAGAAATAGAAATAGATGATAAAATAGATTTAAAAGATAATAAGAAGGATAATAAGAAAGATAATAAGAAAGAAGATAAGAATAAAAAAGAAGAAAAGAAAGATAATAAGAAAGAAGATAAGAATAAAAAAGAAGAAAAGAAAGAAGAAGAAAAAAAAGAGGAAGAAAAAAAAGAAGAAGAAAAATTAGAACCTCCAGTTCAAAGAGTTCATAATCCAGATTTACCAACAACATATGAGCCAAATTTACCAAATGAAAAATTAAAAAGAGATAAAATATTAATAAAAGATTTTGGAAAATTACCTTCATTAAGATTAATGGATTTTACAAATGATGATTTACAATTTTATGATGATGAAATTCCTCCTTATCAAAAAGAAGAATTTATTACTAATACAAGTAATTTATTTAATTTTCCTACTGATGATTCTGAATTATTTTCTGATGATTTCTTAAATAATATTCTTGAAATGGTTATTAAGACTAAAGGTTATGCTACTTATAAAATTTTACCTTATAAATTTTCAGATTGGAAATGTTTTAATACTGGAAAAGTTAAAATTATTCCTGAAAAATGTAAAGATTTAAAAAAAGAAAAATTCCCTTTTGTTGAAAAATTATATCAACAAATTCAAAAAAAGAAAAGAGAATTATTTAATGATTCTAAAAAAAAATTTATAAAAAGTAAAAAAGAAAAACCAAATTTTGAATTAATTTTAAATAATCCTGATTTTGATCAATGTTTTGAATTACCACAATATTTAACATTAGATGTATATGAGAATAAAAATATAAAACATTTAATAAAATATTTTTCAAAAGGAGAATTTAATCTTTCAACTATAAGAAGTAGTATACAATATATGATGAAGAAATTTGAAATAAACAATATAACAGGAAATGGATTAATTTTAATTTTAAATACTAAATTTTTATTAATGGCTCCTTTAACTGAACCTTTTGCTTATACTAAAGAAAAAGTTGAAAATAAAGAGAAAGGAGAAAGTGAAATTATTCAAATTCCTATTTTTGCTGAACCTTATTTTTTCCTTGGAGTGTTTACTTTACCTTTAATTGAAAGTGAATGGCCTGAAAGTATTAAAAGAAAATATGTTCAATTTGATTTAGAAGAAATTTTAGTCAAGTCTACTAACTAAATAAAAATATATGTTTTTTAAAAATAATAACTTTTAAATAGGAAAAATTATCATATTTTTATCATGGCTTTTAACTTCAAAATTATGTAAATTAATTAATTAATTATAATGTTCAATTTTTAAATTAAAATTTAATATCCTTCAATTTATAACTCTTTCTTTAAACTATATTTTAAAACAAAATTTTAAAAATAATCAATTAAAAAAAAAATAATTAAAAACCTCTAAAAATATTATTTAGAAAAATATCATATTAAGATACTAAAAAAATGGTATTTTCATCTTACATAACAAAAAAAAGAAAAAGTGAAAATTTTCACATCTACAATCGCCATCATCCTTATCATAAATACAAAAAATATTTTCTGAGTCATTCAAACAAGAGTACATTTCCTCGAAGTGATTCTTACTCTTCAATATACTATAAGCATAATCAAAATAAAAAACATGATTATCATCATAATTACTATAGAAGAAGAAGAAAATCAACAAGTGAAAATTATTATAAAATAAGTAGAAGCAGAGATTTAAGTAGAAAATATCATAAAAGAAAATTTTCAAATCATTATCATAGAGAACATCATTGGAAAAGTCCTTCAAATAGTTTATGCCGACGTGATAAAAGATGCAGATTTTATTATAGATATAATAAAAATAAAATAAAAAATAATTTATATTATTCAAAAACAGAAATCAAAAGTAACAATTTTCATTTTAAATTTATTATTGGCGATATAATTAATCATAAATATAAAGTAATTAAAAATAAATTAATTTATTTTTTATTAGATCTTTAAATTACTGGGAGACGGAGCTTTTGGAAGAGTTCTTCTATGTCAAAATTTAGAAAATAATATTCAATATGCAATAAAAGTAATTAAACCAGTTCAAAGATATATTGATTCCGGTAAAGTAGAAGCAGAAATTTTATATGATATAAAAAAAAAAGATATAGAAAATAAATCTCATTGTATGAAGATAATAGAAAGTTTCTTATTTGAAAAAGATAATATAGAATATTTAGCAATAGTAACTGAGAAATTAGGATTTAGTTTATATGATTATATTAAAATGAATGAATATCATGGTTTTCCATTAAGTCAAATAAGATTATATGCAAAGGAAATATTAGAAGGAGTCAATTTTTTACATAAAAATGGTTTAATAGATTCAGATTTAAAACCTGAAAATATATTATTTTCTACAACTAATTATACAATAACAACAAATCCTGAAAAACTTCCATTAAACGTGATAAAAAAATCAAAGAATATGAAGAAGAAAGAAAAAATAAAATTTAGTGAAAATAAGCCATATTACATTCCATCTATAATAAATAACGATTTAAAAATAATAGATTTTGGAGGAGTAATATATAAAAAAGATAATAAAAATGATATGATAAATACAAGACAATACAGAGCTCCAGAAGATATATTACAATGTTCTAATTGGGATGAAAAAAGTGATATTTGGTCAATTGCTTGTATTATTTATGAATTATATTCTGGAGAAGTTTTATTTCCTACTCATGATGATCAAGAACATTTATGTATGATTGAAAAAATTTGTGGTAATTTTCCTAATTGGATGATTTCTAAAGGAAATAATATTAGAAAGATATTTAATTTAAATAATAATTGTATTAACTATAATTATTTACATAAGAAACATGATATTATTAAAGCTGTTGATAATATTATTCAAATTGAAGATTCTATTCCTAATGAACATTTCTTTTTCAAAGATTTTTTACAGTTTTTGTTACAAGTTGATCCTAATAAAAGACCTAATGGAGAAGAGGCTTTAAAACATAGTTTTTTCTCTGTCGAAATTCAAGATTGATTTTTATATAAGTTTGAATAAGTTCCTTTTTTAACTTATTTTATATACATCCTATTTCAGACTTTTTTTTTACATTTTTTTTGTCATTTTCCTTTTTTTAATTTTTTTTTGGGATTAATACTTTTAAATTAATTTAATATTTATTATGAATAAACAATATAAGAATAATAAAAGTAAAGATAGAAAAAAAAATAAATCAATATTAATACAAAATCAAATTAATGTACAAGGAAACATTACAATTGGAAATGTAAATAAAATAAGTATAAATAATTATACTAATCAAAAAATAAAAGAGAAGGAAAATATAAATATGAAAGAAAGTAACAAAATAATATCTCAATTAAGAGATGAATTTGAACAAATAAAAAGAGGAAATAAGCAAAAAATATATGATAATTATATTCCTGCTTTAACAGAAGAAGATTCACAAAATAAAAGAATAAGATCAATAAATTCTTCTATTTTAGACCCTGAAACAGAAAAAGAATATTTAGATTATTTTCAAACCAAAATAAATAGTAAAAGAGTAAAAAATAAAATAGAAAGTTTTTTTCATGAAGAAAATGATTTAAATTGTATCAACAAACAAATTACTTTTTCAATTCATGGAATTTATAATAAAGAAATTTTAGAAAATAAAATTAAAGAATTAGAAAATACTATAAAATTTTTAACTTTATATATTAATGAACAAAAAACAATTTTTATAAATAATATAAATAAAATAGTAAGAAATTGTATAGATAATATTTTAAAATATAAATTAAAAGAAGAAAAAAGAAAAAATGAAATTATTCTTTTTGAAAATCATAAATTAAAAAATATATTGTTTAAATTATATGATTCTATTAATGAATATAATGAAAAAGAAAGAAAAATAAAAAAAAGGGAATCTAACATAATTTCTCAATTATTAAAAGAAAATGAATATTTAAGAAAAATAATGTTTATTGAAAAAGAACCTATAAATATTAATAATATTAATGATAATAAATTTGATTTTCTGAAAAAAGATTTGGAAAATAAAAAGAAAAAAAGAATTTCAAAAATAGAAGAAGAAATTAAATTATTAGTTGAATCTGATAAAGAAATAATAAAACCTAATATTAAATCAAGAAATATATTAACTTTATTAAATTCTCAAAATTATCTAGATGAAAATAGTGATTCAACAATGATAAATTTAAAATTACTTAATAATAATAATTCAAATTAATTATAAATCTAATAAATATTAAGTTATTATATATTTAAATTATAATTCTAAATATAACATTTTATTTTAGTAATGTTTATACTTAAAATAATGTAATATTTATATTATTTAAATTATTACCTAATTTACTTTTGTACTTTATTCATTTGTGTTAATCTATAATAAATATCTGATTGTTGAAAATATTTTTTATTTAAAGAATTTGAATTTTCTCCTCTTTGAATTTTATTTAATTCTTTACTATCAATAATTTTAATATTTTGCTTCTTTTTTATAGATGAATTATTTAAAGAAATTACACTTTTCTTATTAATATTTTTTTTTAAATTTATTTTTGTCAAATTTTTATTTTCTAATGAATGATTTTTATTCTCTCTTTGAGTTATTACCCAAGAAAAATTAGGTAATTTAATTTTAGGTTTAATATTTATTTTTTTAAAGACTCTATTAATAAATCTCTTTTTTTCATTTTTTGGAGTTTCAAAATCTTTAATTTCTTCGCGAAAAATAGTTTTCTTAATATTATTATTACTATTATTTGAAAGAGACTCTTTATTATTTCTTTTTTGATATGAATTTCTTTTAGTATTTTGAGAAATATAATTTTTAATTTCATTATTATAAATTTTAACATTTTTTTTTCTTGGATAATCAATTTTCAGAAAATTTTCTTTTTCATTATTATCTAATTTCATAATAGGAATATCATCCAAATCTAAAATTTCATAGTGATTAATTTTGTTTTCTTTGTTAAAATTATAACTTTCATCAAAATATAAATCACTTAAAATTTTTTTATTTAAAGTAATTCTTACATTTTTATTATTATTATTTTCAGAATCATAAATAACAAAATTTTTTTTTTTTTTATTTGAAGATAATAAACCAAAATTAATATTTGAAATAGAAAATTGTTCTTGTGATTTTTCTCTTGATTTTTGACTTAAATTTTCAAAACTAATTGTTCCTCCTTTATGATTATTAAAAGATTTTTCTTCATTATTACTTTTATTAAAAGTTTTTATTATATAATTATTCTTTGAAGAATTATTTCTTTTTTTAGAAGGAAGTATTGTATTTGAATAATATGTAGCTAAAGGAGATATTGTTTTTTGAGTATAATTTAAAGGAATTAAATTTATTTCTTCATTATCTTTTGTTTTTAATTTATTTATTTTATTTGGAGTATTAAAATTGAATATTGAAATTGTTTTATTGTTTTTATTCAAATTTTTATGATTTAACATCTTTAAATATTATTTAATTATTTAAATTAGATTTAAAAACTTTTAAATTAATTTCAACATTATATTTATATATATATAATTTTATGTTTCATTTCATCGAAAATATTATTATTTAAAAGTCTTTGATTCATTTATAATTTTTTATTTTTGATAAAAAAATTTTCATTTGAACAACTAAAAAAAGAATAGAAATTAAAAAAAATGATTTATTTTTTCTTGCTGACTCATAATAGGAAATTAAAATAGTTTGAATATAAGGTAAAATAATTTTAATAAATCAAATTCTTTTTTTTAAAAATGAAAAATAATATATATAAATAATAAATATACTTTATAATTACAATTGCTATTAAAAGACTTGTAATATGAATTAATAAAATTATAATTGAGAGAAATAGATATTATTATTCTTCTGTTTTTATTAAAAAAAAATTTATATATTTTACCTATTTTTTCTGTTATTTCTTTTATTATTTGTTCCTTACATTTTTCAAAAAATTTGCTTTCCTGATATATTGTCGATAAATCACTTTTTTTATATAAAATAAAATATATATTAAGGATTAATTGAAGATTTTAAAATTTTTAACAATATTCAATATTTCAATTTTATTATATTATATTTTCTTTTACGACTACTGAGATTGCTAAGTCTTTTCAGTCAAAAATTATGATATTTTTTCTAAGTTTATATTAAAATTAATAACATACAATCCCAAAAATTTTTTTTTATGAAACAAATATTATATTATGGGGTTTTTTTAATGATAATTGAATAAAATATTTTTTAATCAAATAAAACAAAAATAAAGTTCTTTTTTATTCAAAATAATAATAATAATAAATATTTTACCCATTTAAATTTACATTAATTTGATGTTTATCAATAGGACAAAAATTTTTTGTTTTTAACCAAGGAATAATACAGTTTTTATGAAAAATATGTAAACACCCTAATCTTTTTATATTATCTCCATTTTTGAAATTTTCTAAACAAATAGTACAATTTTTTATTTCATAATTAAAATTAGAATGATAAACATCATCTGGAATTCTATTAATTTCATTTTCAGTTAAACCAGTTCTTCTTCTATTTATTCTATTTTCACCGATAAATCGAAAAATTTGTAAATCTCCATTATTCCTTAATATTGGGCTCAAAGCTCTATAATCTCTGAGATTATTTCTGTTCATTCTATTTTGGTTATTTATTCTATTATTATTATTATTGTTTCTATTATTATGATTACGATTATTATTATTAATATTATTGTTATTATTGTTGTTTCTGTTATTATTTGAATTTCTATTGTTGCTATTTGCTCTATTATTGTTGTTATTATTTATTATATTATTTTGATTCATATTATTGTTATTTCTATTATTGTTGTTATCATTATGAAAAAAATTTATTATTCTATTCAAAGGATTTAACATATTTTCCAAAGGATTATTATTATTATCATTTTGTTCTTTTTGATGTCTTTCTCTTATTACTTGATTATCTCCATTATTATTCTTATTCTTCAATTCTTTCATTTTTTCTTCATAAAATTGTTGTGTATCATTTAATTCTTGTTTTAAAATATTAATTTCACTATTTTTTTTAACAATTAATTCTTTTAATTTTTTATTATCCTCTATCAACTTTAGAATAATTAAATTTTTTCTATTTAATTCTTCTTCCAAATTATTATTGTTACTGTTATTAATTAAATTGTTATTATTTTCAAAAAGAAAAAAATCATCATCCATTTTTAATATTACAGAAATAATTAAAACATATCTGAAGATATAAAAATAAATTAAAATATAAATGAATAAAATTTTCAAAAAAGCAAACTTTCATTTATTATTTGACTTCTTTTTCTTTGATTTCAAATTAACTTAAATTCACATTCTTAACGACTAAGTTGAAAAAATTTTTTTTATTTTTTAATTCTTTTAATTTTTTTATAATAAATACATTTTGTTTTTAATGAATGATAAAATATTAATTCCTTTTTCAATTGAAAGTTATAATTTAAAAAAAAGAAATGTATTAAAATCCCTAATTAAAAATTCAGGTTTACATTCAGATAATTCATTAACTTCTTTAGCAACTTCTTCAGATTCTTTAATAATAAATACATTAAAAAACTTAAAAATAATAAAAAAAAGAAGAGAAAATTATTTTTTACAAAAAAATTTTTCAAAGGAAAAAACTTATGATAATTTAAAAAAAATTTATTCAAATTCTATAAGAGAAAAAGTCAAAGTTATTATGCCTAAAATTTATTCAAGAAAAAAATCTCTTGATTATGAAAAAAAATTAAAACATTATAATTCTGAAATTTCATTAAAATTACCAACTAATATTTCAAGAGAAATAAATGATGATATTTTAAAAATTAAAAAAATTCCTTCGAAAGATTTTGGAAAATTTTGTAAAAAAATATCTTTTATGAAAAATATTATGAAATTGAATAATGATTTATATGAAGCAAAAATAAATGAAAAAAAGAATATTGAAAAAGAAATAGAAGAAGAAATAAATTTATGGAAAAAAAAATATGAAGAAATATCAAATTATAGAATTAATTATACACAATATTTAGTTTTTTTAAGAGAAACAATAAAAAGAGAAAAAAGAAAAATAGATGATTTATTCACAAAAATAATAAATTTAAATAATAAAATTTATACACTTCAGACAAAAATAAATGATTTAATGTATAAATATGAAAAATATATTAAATTTAGAAATTTATTAGTTTGTATTAAAGAAAATATTAAATTAGAAAATTTACCTTCTGAATTTTATGATGCTTCATATGAAAATATGATTAAAATTAAAGAGAAATTTAAAAAATTAAGAAAAAGATATACAATTGAAAATAAAATATCAAATCCTAAAATTCAAAATTTACTTTTCTCTCGACAAATTACTTTTACTTCTCAATCTTTATTGAATTTTACTTTTAAAAGAAATGAAGAAGAAAATGAAAGTGAAACTGAAAATAAAAATGTTAATAAAGAAGATTTAGAAAAATATTTAGATTGTAAATATATTATCTTTGAATATATTAGAGATATTTATTTTTGTTTTAGTAAAAGAGAAAAAAAAATCGCTAAATCATTTCAAACTTATTATACTAATTATAATATTATTCAACAATTAAAAAAAGAATATGAAAGAATAAAAGAAATTAATTTAAATAAATTAATAAAAATAAATGAAAAAGAAAAATATTTAAATGAAGAATTAGAATATTTAAAAGGAAGAAACATTGAATTAATAAACAAAAAAAAATTATCAGAAGAAAGTTTAAAATCAAAATTGAATCGTTCTTTAAAAAATTATATTTCAAAAATTCCAAAAGAATTACCAATAGATATATCATTATCAATAATAAAATTAGAAAAATATCACAAAGAAAAACAATTTAAAATGAATTATGCATATTTATATTTTTATGTAGGTAATATGATAAAAAAATTATTTTTAACTGATCAAAATTTATTTTATGATTATAATAATCAATTAACAGAAGAAAAAATTTATAATATTGTAAATATACTTGAAAATCCAGATAATTATTTAGAAAATTATATAATTGATAATTCAATTTTTGCTTTGGAACTTTATTGTAAAGTTATTTTCAAATTTTTATTTAAATTCAATCTAAGAATGTCTAATTTAAAAAAAGAAACATTGTTCAAAATTCAAAAAAATAAAAAAATTTATAATATTCAAAAATCTATGATGAAACAAAAGAGTTTAAATGAAGAAATAAAAATGAGAAATTTTAAAAAATATATTGAAAAACAAGAAAAATCTATTTTTATTTCTAGATGTAAAAGTTGTTATAATTTTAGAACATTTAAAACAAATATAAATTTAGCATATGAGACTTTATCTGATATAAATTATGATTCTTTATTATATTAATTATTAATTTAGTATAGTTTTTAAAGATAAATAAATTTTATTTATATTTTTTTCAATAAATTGAATTCTTTTATGAATATTTTCCTTTTTATCTTTTCTAATTAATAAAATTTAATTTTAAAAAGGATAATACAATTTCAAAATCATAAACTATTTATAAAAATTTAAAACCCAAACCAACTTTTTATTAAATAATGAAAAATTAGGAATAATTCAAATACAATTACCTAAAAAAAAAAAAAAAAACAAAATGACAAAAATATCATTAAAATTCATCAATATACTTTTGATTTTCACTTATTATTTTATCATCAATTCGATTATTTTCATTTTCAAAATCACTTTTTGAATTCGAATTTTTTTCAGTAATAAATCTTTCAATTGTTACATTAAAATTTTGAATAATATTATTATTAACATCTAAATTAGAATTATTAGGAATAAAAGGAGCAGGAATAGAAAAAGTATCTAATTGTTCAAAATCAATATTATGAAAAAAAGGATGTGATCTCATTAAATTAAAATTACAAACTCTTTGCATTAAATTTTTATTTAAAATAATTCTGAAAAAGTTATTAATATCATTGAATTTAGGTTCATAAGGTAAATTTAATTTTTTATTTAAAATTTCAAAATAAATATTCATAATATCTTTAGAGCTTTGTCCAAAAGGAACATAACCATAAAATATTTCAAACATAGTGATTCCAACACTCCAATAATCAGAACTATAAGAATATCCTTTTCCAATAATAACTTCAGGAGCTAAGTAATGTGGAGTTCCACAAATTGTATAAGTTATATCTTTTTCTTTTAATTCTTTTGATATTCCAAAATCTATTATTTTTAAATAACCATTCTTATTTATCATTAAATTATCTGGCTTTATATCTCTATGTAATATTTTCTTTGAATGTAAATAATTTATTGTACTTAATAATATTCCTCCATAAAATGTTGTTTCATGTAAATTTTTCAATTCTGTTTTTCTCTTCTTTTCTAAATATGATTTTAATGATATTCCATCTATATATTCTATTAAAAAAAATAAATTTTCTTTGTTTTTTAATGTTTTTACTAATTTGACTACAAAAGGATGATTTATTTTCAACATTATATTTTTCTCATTTAAATAATATTTTATCAAATGTTTATTTTGATATATTTTAATCAAAGGAGTATTTTTAATAGCATAAAAGTGTTTCATATTATGAACTAAAAAAACTTTACCAAATTTTCCATTACCTAAAGTTTTAACATAATATAAATCTTTAATATTAATATTTACATCATTTAAAGAGGAAATTTCTTTAATTTCTTTAGAAATATTATAATCAAAATTTGGAAAATCTTCTTTGGTTAAAATATAGCACTCAACATTACCAATTGCAGTAACAGTAAATAAATCTATTTCTCCTGTAATATTTGGAATTTCACCAAAGCATCCTCCTAATTCTAAAAATCTAATAAAAATTTTTTGTTGTTCCATTTTCACTTTCCCTGATTTTATTATATAAAATTTATTTGCTATTTGTCCTTCTTTCATTATCACACTTTTATCAGGAAAAATTTCAGTTTGAATATTTTTTGCTATTTCTAAATATTTTGTTTCTTTTAAAGTTGAAAAAATTGGAATTTTTTTCAATCTATTAACTGTATCTATTAAATCTAATTTATTTATTGAATTATATTTCTTTTCATTTACTTTTATTATATCTTCCCACGATGCTTCTAATATTAAAGATTCATTTAATGTTATTATTTCTTCTTCTAAATTCTTTTTTGAATCTATTATATTTTCTCCATAAATATCACCTGTTTGAGCTAATATTTTATTATTTTTTTTATATGTTGCTAATTTTCCTTCAATAATAATACAAAATTTTTTATTCTTCGAACAATCTTTACAAAAAACTATTTCTCCAGTTTCATAATATATTACTTTAAAAACACTAAATAAAATATCTTGTTCAGTAATCATAATTTCAGATAAATTTGATCTTGAAATAGAATAATTAAATATATTATATACAATTTCTTTTAAACAAGTTTGTCCTAAAATTTCTCTTATTGAATTATATTTTAATTCATAAACATTTAAAGGATTTTGATCAACAGAATAAGTATAATAAGAAGGTGAATTTATAAAAAAATTTATATGACAAAATAATTCTCCTGATTTTAACTCATCAATTTTTTTAAATTTCCTAGTTTTCCTAACAACACCATGAACAATAATATAAATTTTATCACAATTTTCATTTTCACTAATAATAATAGAATTAGGTTTATATTCGAGTAAAAGCATTTTTTTACTTAAATTGATTAATTGGCTTTTTTCTAAATATTTAAATAAAAAAGTATTTTTTAAAACAGAAACTCTTTCATTAGTAATTTTTAAATCCATATAAATTAAAGCACTTCTATAAAATTCTCCACTAACACATAATAATTTAGTATAACAATTAGAATAAGCTTTTTGACTTCTTAATAATCCTTCTTCGAAAGAATCTATACCAAAAAAATTTCCTCTTTTTAAATGAATTTGTTGAATTAATTCTTCATTATTATTTTTTTTATTTTCATCATTATAATTTGAATCAAATACTTTTTCATTAATAGTAATTTCTCCTTCTTCAATAATATAAAAAACTCTTGCTTCATCTCCTTCATCAAATAAAGTATAATTTGCTTCTACTTCAAAGGAAAAAAAACCTATAATAAATTCATTGATTGTATCTTCATCAAAATCAATAACAATATTATTATCAATTAAAACTTCTCTTATAAAATCCATTTGTTTTTTTGTTAAATTTTCATTAACTTTATATCTTTTATCATGAGATGGAGAATCTAATGTTTCTATTTTATCTTCTGTTGTTTTTTTCTCAGTATTTTTTCCTAATAAACTTATATTTGTTTTTTTTTTCTGTGTTTTCATTGATTGTCTTTTAAATTTTATTTTCTCCTTATTTTCTTCAAAAGGATGTTTTATTGTTATTGTTTTTTTTGTTGAATATGCTTTTCGAGATAACAATTTTGCTTGAAAAAATCCACTTAAAAAATTATTATTTTGATTTCTTGATGTTTGAAAATTTAAATTTTGAATTTTTCCCATTGCTTGATTAAATAAATAATTTTTAGATATTAATTGTCTTTTTTTATAATATAATTCCATTGATATTCCTTTTGGAGCTAATGTTAATTTTCTACTTTGTTTTCTTAAATCATTTTCATTTAATTTGTTATTATTTATTTTTGAATTTATTTGTCTTATTTCTGTATCTAAAAATATTATTTTTTTTGGCTTTACTGTTTGATTTGAAATATAATCTTTATTCTTTCTTTTTTTTATTGAATTTTGAATTGTTGATTTATTACTTATTTTCACTGAATTCAAATTTATTTTTTTTTCTGATTTTTCATTATCTAATCTTACTGATTCTATTTGTTTTTCTGTTCTTATACAACAAATTTGTGGATTAATCACATTTCCCATTATTTATTTTTAATAATTTATTTTTAATTTCTTTTAGAATATTTTTTGATTTTGAAAATCTTTATTTTATGATATTTATTTTGGATTTAATATTAAAAATTTATGTGTTTCTGTGTTTTGTTTTATATAGTTGTTTTCCTTTAAAAAATTAAATTATTATCTTAAAGATTTAATATTCGATTTTATTTTATATTTTTTATAATCCAATTTTTTAATTTTAATTTTTATCAGCATAAAATAATAATAATTACTGTGTTAGATATGGATACAAACAAAAATTATTGAATTAATTCATTTTTATTTATTTATAATTATTATGATATAAGCTTCTTTTTTTCCTTTAATAAAAAAATATTAATTTAAAATAACAATGTCTGATTTGCAATTAAGACAAAGATTATATAGTACTGATTTAATTTATGAAAAAAATTATTTAACAATTCCAATTAATAAAGAAAGAGAAAGTAGAAGTACATCTGATGAATTAGAACATAAAAATAAAGTTATTACTCAATCTTCTTTAATTCATTTTAATAAAGTTATGAAAATAAAAAATATTTTAAATTCTGCTTCAAATTATTGGTTTAAAGGATGCAAAAAATAAATAATTAATTGAATTTAAAGAGTATGATTCACTTTATAAATATTAATTATGATTTAAAATAAATCAAAAAATATTATCATATTTATTATCAGAAAAAATCTTTTATGATTTAATTAAAAAGAAAATAAATTTAATTTAATAATTTTGAATTAATCTTCCTTTTAAATCACTCATTTCAATTTGTTCATTATAATTATTTTTATTTTCTTCTTCCTTTTTTTGATAATAAATATATCCTGCAATTCCACCATAAAGCTAATAAAAAAAATTAAAATAAATATAATTTACAATTGCAGTTATTAATGATTGAAAACCTCTTATTGCTCTTGTTCCTTCTTTTAATTTTAACACTTCCATTCCTACAAAACAACATAATGTTATAAAAATAAAAAATATTGTTCCTGCTATTGAAAGATACATACAATATAATTTTCCTAATCCAATTGCCATTTATCAAAATATTTATTTTAATATTTAATTTATTTTTCTTTGTTTAAATATTTAAAAAAAAAAATATTATTATTATTTTTTTCCCCTTTTTTTATTTTTTTTCTTTTAATCTTTAATATTTTAATATTTTAATTTTTTTTAATTTATTTTTTATTTTTTCTTT
>JAEEGK010003222.1_pt1 | contig 40776 bp, 27 predicted proteins | sample 8958771 | NCBI WGS metagenome assembly JAEEGK01 (sample SAMN16246547, study PRJNA631951) | gut metagenome | biome: gut microbiome; feature: rumen; material: SC-attached | host: Bos | place: Iran: Karaj | collected 2018-10
AGATGAGCGACTTCTGGAAAGACTGGGTGAACCGCTACCCCATCATCAGCATCGAAGACGGCATGGCCGAGGACGACTGGGACGGCTGGCGCCTGCATACCGACGCCATCGGCGACTGCTGCCAGCTGGTGGGCGACGACCTGTTCGTCACCAACGTGGAGCGTCTGAAGATGGGCTTGGAGAAGAAGGTGGCCAACAGCATCCTTATCAAGCTCAACCAGATCGGTACCCTCACCGAGACCATCGAGGCTGTGAACCTGGCCATGCGCAACAACATGACCGCCATCATCAGCCACCGCTCGGGCGAGACGGAGGACACCACCATCGCCGACCTGGTGGTGGCCATGAACGCCGGCCTCATCAAGACCGGCTCGGCCAGCCGCACCGACCGCATCTGCAAGTACAACCAGCTGATGCGTATCGAGGAGGGTCTCGGCGACCAGGCCTACTACCTGGGCAAGGACTTCAAGTTCCTGAAGAAATGAAGATAGCCCTTATAGGCTACGGCAAGATGGGCCACGCTGTCGAGGAGTATGCCTTGCAGCGTGGCCATGCCGTCGTATGCCGTATCGACAAGGATGACCCGTGGCCGGAGCGGGTCGATGCCGACGTGGCCGTGGAGTTCACCACCCCCGCCACGGCGGTGGACAACCTGATGCATTGCCTTGCGCTGGGGTTGCCGGTGGTGTGTGGCACCACGGGCTGGTATGACCGCTACGAGGAGGTGTGCGACGCCTGCCGCCGTGCCGGCGGCCGCCTGCTGACGGCCACCAACTTCTCGATAGGGATGAACATCATGTTCGCCCTTAACGAGCGGCTGGCGGAGCTGATGAAGGGGCGCGACGACTACAGTGTGGACATCGTCGAGACGCACCACATCCACAAGTTGGACAAGCCCAGCGGCACCGCCATCACCCTGCAGCAGCAGATAGTGAGGCACGGGGGGCGGAGTGCGGAGGAGGTGCCCATCGAGTCGTTCCGTGAGGGAGAGGTCCCCGGTACGCATACGGTGGTGTATGACAGTGAGATAGATACCCTCACGCTGACCCATGAGGCGCATTCGCGCAAGGGGTTGGCGCAGGGTGCCCTGATGGCGGCAGAGTGGCTCGCTCAGGCTGCGCCGGGGGTGTTCACGATGAAAGACTTATTGAAGTAGCCTCACCCCAACCCCTCTCCTGCAGGAGAGGGGAGTAGAAAGTACTCGTGAAGAGTTCCGTACATAAAAGGTCTGCTTACCCCCCTCGCCTAACAGGAGAGGGGCCGGGGGTGAGGCTTAACCCCTGGGTGTTGGCGGGCTTGACGCTGTTGCTGCTGGCCGCCATGGCCGGCAGCTGCCTGCTGGGTGCCGTGGACTTCGAGCGGGGCGAGATTTTCCATTCGCCCATCTTCTGGCGGCTGCGGCTGCCGCGCGTGCTGATGAGCGTGCTGGTGGGGGCGGTGCTGAGCGTCTGCGGCGCGGCCTACCAGAGCATCTTCCGCAACCCGTTGACCGACCCCTATGTGCTGGGTGTCAGCAGCGGCGCCTCGCTGGGTGCCGCCGTGGCCATCCTGCTGGGGATGGAGGCGGTGCTGTGGGGTGTGGGCGGCATGGCGCTGGCGGCGGCATTGCTGACGGTGCTGTTCATCTACCGCATCGCTTCGATAGGCAACCGCATGCATACCACCACGCTGCTGCTGACGGGCGTCTGCCTGACGCTGCTCATCTCGGCGCTCATCTCGTTCCTGATGGTGTTGAACCAAGAGAAGATGGACTCGATTATCTTCTGGACGATGGGGTCGTTCGGCAGCTCGTCGTGGACCGATGTGGCGGTGCTGGCGCCGGTGGCGGTGGCCGGTATCGGCGTGGTGCTGTGGTACGGACGCGACCTGAACCTGCTGCTGGCCGGCAGCGAGGCGGCGCGCAGCATGGGTGTGGAGGTGGAGAAGGTGAAGCGGGTGCTGCTGGTGGCGACCACACTGATGGTGGCCTTCGCCGTGAGTTCGTGCGGCGTGATAGGATTCGTGGGCTTGATAGTGCCCCATGCCGTGCGGCTGGTGGCGGGTCCCGACAACCGGCGGGTGGTGCCCTATTCGATGCTTGTGGGTGCGCTGTTCGTGCTGGTGTGCGACACGCTGGCGCGTTATGTGTTGCGTCCCAGCGAGCTGCCGGTGGGTAGCCTCACCTCGATGGTGGGGGCGCCGCTGTTTATCTACCTGCTTTATAAGAATAAGAAGGGGATTTGAGGGGGAGTTGAAAGTTGAGAGTTGAAAGTTGAAATTATTGTTGCCTCGAAGTCGAAAAGTCTAAGAGTCGAAAAGTAAGTAGTAAAGGAGTAAAGTAATAAAGGGAGTAAAGGAGTGAAGAGTGGAAGAGTCAGAGAGTTGAGTGTTCTTTTAGATTACGCGAAGCGCAGGGATTTCCAAGATGAAGCCGACCCGAGGAGAAGAGAGAAAAGATTTACAGGATTTACAGGATTTCGCGCAGCGGGAGAAGAAAGTTGAAATTATTGAGGTCTCGATGTCTCGAAGTTTTGAGGTCTCGAAGTCGAAGAGTGAGTGAGTGAGGGGAAGTTGAAAGTTGAGAGTTGAAAGTTGAAATTATTGAGGGCGAAAAGTCTAAAAGTCTAAAAGACTAAAAGTCGAAGAGTGGAAGAGTGAGGGAGTAAAGGAGGAGAGGAGTAAAGTAGTGAAGGGGGAGTGAGAGGGAGTGAAGGGGAGTGAGAGGGGAGTGAAAGGACAATACCGATGCTAGTAGCAGGGTAGACCGAAGCATTTGTCTTAACTACTTAACTACTGTCTCCTTAACTACTGGAGGAAGGAAAGAGTCTTAAATTGAAAGTTGAAAGTTGAAAATTAAAATAATTGGTGTCTTGAAGTCTCGTGGTGTGCCGTCGGCTCTGCCGACAAGTCTTAAGGCCATGTTCTTATTGGTCGTCTTCCCGCTGCTGCTGACCGCCTGTGGCAGCGATGTCTGCCGCACGCCCTTCGGTGAAGGCGGCACCCTCGACCTGCAGCAACCCGACTTCATCAGCCTCTACAACAACCCAGGCGAGACCCTCGTCATCAACCGCGGCTACCGCGGCATACTGGTCCATTGCACCAACCTTGCGGAATACGTGGCCTTTGACTGCGCATGCCCCCATTGCCGCGATGTCGGCATGACGCCCGACCACCCGCGCCGCGCGGCCTACCTCGAATGTCCCGAATGCGGCTCCCGCTACGACCTCTTCTTCGGCAACCCCCTCCAGGGCGCCCTCTCCCCCTGTCCCCTCTACCAATACAACACCCACTACGACGGCCGGTATTTGTCAATCTATTGATACCGATACCGTAAAAAACGATACCACCGTCGACCGCGGACACGGCACGCCGTGTCCCTACAGACAAAACAACCCATCCGGTAGGGACACAGCGTGCTGTGTCCGCATGAGACAAAAAATGACCAAAAAAAATGACCGACGCATACCCCATCCGCAAATCGCCACGGGCACAATGGCTCGACTACAACGGTGCAACATAATTTGTTACCATATGCACCAAGGATATGCGACATTTCTTTGGTGAAATATATGAGATGCATCTGTCACCCATCGGCAAATACCTCCATAACGAACTGTCTGCACCAACGACACACCATCCCCACATCGACATTCCGTTGTTTACCGTGATGCCGAATCACATACACATGATTGTGACGGTAGGGACACAGCGTGCTGTGTCCGCAGAAGACGAGAAAACGCCACCATCGACCGCGGACACGGCACGCCGTGTCCCTACAAACCGGACAAATTAAATTACCACCGACGACTGCGGACACGGCACGCCGTGTCCCTACAAACCGGACAAACTAAATTACCACCGTTGACTGCGGACACGGCACGCCGTGTCCCTACAAACCGGACAAATTAAAATACCACCGCTGACCGCGGACACGGCACGCCGTGTCCCTACAATATGGGCAGTCGACCCATACGCACGCCGCGTACCTACTTTTTTAACATATAATACGCCAGGTATACCGTCAAGGCTGTGACGCCGAGGAGGAAGAGGCGGGGCATGAACATGCTCACCAGCAGGGTGACGCTCAGGATGGCCAAGGAGGTGGCCGCCAGACGCTTGTCGGGCGGCAACGCCTGGAAGCGTCGCTTCGTCTGCTCACCCCACTGCTTGGCGCCGTCCACGCGACGCCCTTGGCCGTCGACCGTCTCGGCATGGGTCGTGGGCATCTCCTTGACCCTCACCTTCAGCGTCTTCGAGCCGTGCTTGCCGTCCTTCCACGCCGTGATGGTGAGAGCCGTGCGCCCTTTGGAGCGGTGCAGGCGGAAACGTTTGCTGCCTGCCGTCTCGAGCGGCAGCACCGTGGCTTTGAAGCCGTTGTCGATCTTCAGCTCCACACGGTCGGCGCCCGAGCAGTCCCACGTAATCTCCACTATATCGCCCTCGACCACCGAGGTGCGGTCCACTTCAAATGTCATTCTTTTTTCCATACCCGTATCCCAGCAAATTCTATGCCAACCGATCGGGATACCCCTAACAAAAATTACATCGCACGCGACCTAACTGCCATTTTTGCACCCCGAAAAAAGGCCTCCTTCGACCCCTTCCGGGCACCCCACGCCACCTCCCGCCATCGAGATCCAAACACCTAAATTTCAGCAAAAGAGGCATTTTTACGTACACAACATACTGATAATCAATATTAAGAACATGTTGCATCCGAGGTTCCTCCGACTCCCCTCCGACTTCCCTCCGAGGTTGGTCCGACTGAAGTCGGAGAAAACACGGAGAAACGGCGGGGTGGATGTGGAGGCGGTCGGGAGGGGCCGGGACGATAAATCGTGCACGACATATCTGTTGCGGGAAGCATTCCTAAAAGGTGGTAGCAGGGAGGATGTAGAGAGGTAGTAGAGAGGTAGTAGGGAGGTAGCAGGGAGGTGGTAGGGAGGATGTAGGGAGGTGGTAGGGAGGGGAGCTAGGAGAATACGGGAGGGATTCCGGAGAAAGGGTGAGGAAGGAGAAAGGTGGGTCGGAATAGGGGAAAGAGGGATGGATGTAAGAGGCTGATAGAGAGGAGGATAGGGGTGGGTGGGGGCGTGGAGAAGTGTTAAAAAGAGAAAAAAATTTGCTTTTTTCATTTATTATTCCTACCTTTGCGTTCATTATTGGCAAAAGTTCTATTCTTATTAGCTCATTGGATATGAACTACATAATGAAACTGACGTCTGTGAAGAGACCATAGAAAAACGGGGATGAAGTGAAAATAAAGTAAGAAAACGTTAATTAACCCTATTATAAACAAAAACATTTACACTATGAAACGATTTTACAAGTTTCTGATGCCATTGGTCGCGATAGTGGCCCTGGCATTGCCGTGGAATGCCAGGGCACAAGAGATTGTGACGATTGGTACAGGTACGAGTACCTCGTACTATGTGCCTTTCAATTCCTTGTATGGGTATTCCTTCTCGGAGTGGGTGTATTCTGCCGCCGATATCAATATGGCAGGAAACATCACCAAAATTAGTTTCTACCTGGGAACTAGCAATTCCGAGGCTCAAACTAACAGTTACACTGTGTGGATGAAGAACGTCTCCAGGAGCTCTTTCTCGAGTGCCTCCGACATTGAGACGGTCACTGCCTCCGACGTGGTGTTCAATGGATCGTGGACCATCCCGGCCAACTATACGGGTTGGGTGGAACTCGAATTGGACACCCCCTTTGAGTATGATGGAAGCAGCAACCTGATGATTGCTGTCCATGAATACACAAGCGGCTATTCCTCCCGTTATTTTACCTACACTAGCGTTACCGGTTGTGGTGTTCAGTTGTATAGCGACAGCTACAACCCCGACCCTTACAATCCCTCTTCCTATTCTGGCAGCAGCACCACTCGTGCCTATATGCCCAACATCCAGATGGAGATTACGACGGGCGATATCACTTGCAACCGCGTGCGCAACCTCACCGCCACCGACATCACTCCCTGGAGCTGCACCCTCAACTGGGTTGACACCCTCAACAGCGGTGCCTCCTACACCGTTATCACCATGCCTGACAGCACTTTGATGGCTTCGGGCATCAGCGACACCACTGTCTCCATCACCGGTCTGACTCCCGACCACAACTATGTCTTCGGTGTCATTGCCGACTGCGGCGGTGGCGACGAATCGAGAGCAACAACCGTCAATGTCCACACCCTCGTCAGCTGCCCGCCCCCGACGGCTCTGACTGTCGACGGCGTCACAACCTCCGATATCTCCCTCCATTGGACTCCCGGCTACCAGGAGGCTGAATGGTATCTCTCCATTGGCGACAGCCTGATTGGAAGCGTCACGGACACCTCCTACACCATCAGCGACCTGAATGCCAATACCGTATATACGATTTATCTGCGTGCTGTGTGCGGCGCCGATGACAGCAGTGTCGTCGTTTCCACCCATACCCGCACCCTGCCGGGCGAACCCGTAAGCGAGTTCCCCTATACCTGCGGATTTGAAGATGCCGAAGAGAATGCTGGCTGGGTGTTGGAAAACGGCACGCAGCCCAACGCTTGGTATATCGGCACCGCCGTGAACAATGGTGGCACTCAATCGCTCTATGTCAGTAATAACAACGGCACCAGCAATGCTTACGACAATAGCACGGCGAGCCATGTCTACGCCTATCGCTACATCAATTTCAGCGATACGGGCTCCTATGTCTTCTCGTTCGACTGGCGCTGCCAGGGCGAGAGCAACTACTACGACTACCTCCGTGCATGGCTTTCCCCGGCTTCAGTCATCCATGAGGCTGGCGACGGCACCACCTACAACTACAGCACGCTGGCAGTGCCCGGCAGCATCGACCTCGTCGGTGCCAACAGCAACGGCCAGTACACCCTTGCCCAGACGAGCAACTTCACCACTCATGCCGGCGAGTTCCGCATCTCCACCCCCGGCACCTACAAGCTGGTCTTCCTGTGGAGCAACGACGGCAGCGGCGGCAGTAACCCCCCGGCTGCAGTCGACAATGTCTTTATCAATGTCAACTCCTGCCCGGCTCCGTATAACCTCACGGTCGACTATGTCAGCAGCGACTCCATCACCGTGAGCTGGACTGCCGGTGGTGAAGAGTCCGGCTGGCTGGTGAGCCTCAACGGCGGCACTCCTGAAAGTGTCAGCGCTACGACCTATACCTTCGAGAACCTCAACGCCAACACCACCTATAACATCACTGTCCAGGCCGACTGCGGCGGCGAGGATGTCAGCATCCCCGCGAGCGTTTCGACCCGCACGGCTTGCGGCACCCAGAGCCTGCCCCTCAACGAGGACTTCAACAGCTACGCTTCCAGCAGCTATCCCTCCTGCTGGACCCGCGTGATGAGCGGCAGCTACCCCTATGTCACCACCAGCTACGGCGTCAGCATCCAGTTCGCAGGTACGGCGGCTGTCATCGCCCCCTATATCGCGGCCCCGCTGAACCAGATGCTCGTCAGCTTCGACCTCCGCAAGGAAGGTTCTTCCTCGGGCCAGATGACCTTCGGCTACACCTCCGACCCCGTCGCGGCCAGCGACATGGTGGTGCTCCAGACCATCGACCCCGCTACCACCGCCACCTACTATCATTATGAATACGACCTCTCGCTGGACACCAACCTGACCAACCTCGACCCCGACAGCGTCTATTACCTTGTCTGGCGTCAGAGCAGCACCGCTACCAACTGGTACTACTGGCTGGACAATGTGCTCGTCGAGCAGGTGAATCCCTGCACCAAACCCGACAACTTTGTTGTCAACGGTGCCATTGCCGACAGCGTTGTCGCTCAGTGGACCGAAATGGGCGAAGCCACGGCCTGGCAGCTCTTTGTCGGCCCCGTGGGTGCCACTCCCGATGCCGACAGCGCCATTGATGTGAGTGCCACCAGCTATGTCTTCACCAACCTCGCTGGCGGTGTGGCCTACGACATGTATGTCCGTTCCGACTGCGGCGGCGATTACAGCAACTGGCGCGGCCCCGTGTCCGTCACCCCCGGCTCCTACATCATGGGTTCTGGCAACGCCACCATCACCATGTGCGGCGGCGCCATCTATGACGATGGTGGCCCCAATGGCGACTACGCCAACAGCTTCGACGGTATGGTTACCATATATCCCGCTGCTGCCGACTCCATGCTCACCTTCTACGGCACCCTCGCCCACGAGAGTTGCTGCGACCACCTCTATATCTATGAGGGCGTGGGCGACGGCGGCAACCTGCTTTGGAGCGACCAGAGCATGGCCACCAACCAGACCATCCCGCTCGACACCTGCGTCTCCGGCCCCATCACCATCAAGTGGCATGCCGACGTCTCCAATGTCAACGCTGGTTTCGAAATCTTCGTCAACTGCGTGGCCGCTCCCGAGTGCTCGCCGGTGGACAACCTCACCGTGAACACCACTCCCACCGCTGCCCTCGTCACCTGGCAGCCCGGTTTCTATGGCACCTATAGCGGCGCCACGGTCGAATACAAGGTCGACACCGTTGAGACCTGGACCGCCCTGCCCGCCGTCACCGGCACCTACGCCATCATCACCGGCCTCGATGCCGCCACAAGCTACAACCTGCGTGTGACCACCGACTGCGAAGGCTTCCCCGGCGGCGTGGCCCTGGCCAACTTCGCCACCAAGCAGTTCCCCTGCGAGGTTGAAGACACTGCCCTGTCTACTACCGGCACCATTGGCACCGGCACCTCCGAGACTTCTGGCGTACCCGTCAACAGCTCTTGGGGCAACACCATGTGCCAGAGCATCTACCTGGCCAGCGAGTTGACAGATATGGGTCTGGGTAACACAATCACCTCCATCACCTACACTTGGACCAACAACTCCACCTATGCCAAGGAGTTCTCCATCTATATGACCAACACCTCGGCCACCGAATTCACAAGCACCAGCACTTCCAGCTGGCAACCTACGGGTGCTGCGGCTTTGGTTTATAATGGCCCGCATCCTACCGGAACTTCTGGATCGGTGACCTACCAACTGGCCACCCCGTTTGTGTGGGACGGTTCGAGCAACATCTGCATTACCACCACGATGAACCAGCCCGCAGGCGCTTCGCACAGCAGCTCTGGCTTCTATGGCAAGAGCACTGAGACTTCGCCTCAGGTATATCGCACGATGTACAAATATCAAGACAGCAACCCCATCGACGGTTCCAACCCCGCTGTGGTTTCTCCGAGCAGCCGTAGCTACTATCGACCCAACATCACTCTCTCCACTAGCGGATGCTTGCAGTACGGCACCTGCGCAGCTCCTGCTGTTGCAGTGACCGAGGTTACCACCACCACGGCCACCGTGGTCTGGGCTCCGGGTAACACCGAGACCTCTTGGAACCTCTACTACCGTATGGCTGGCGACGCCAACTGGAGCGCTCCTGTGGCCGTCACCGGCAGCACCTACACCGTCTCTGGCCTCACCCAGGGCCGCCGCTATGAGTTCATGGTGGAAAACACCTGCTCGGGCGACACCTACGCCGCCACGGTCGAGGCCACCCTGCTCTGCGCCCAGATCAGCGACCTGCCCTTCACCGAGAACTTCAACGGCTGGGGCACCGGCGTCACTCCCAACTGCTGGAGCAACGCTGGCAGCTACTCTCCCACCAGCTATGGTATCATCAGTGGCACCTACAACCACAGCGGCTCCACCGGCGGCTCGATCTACATGTACTCCAGCTCCACGCTGAGCAACAAGACCTACCTCACCCTGCCCGAGCTCGACACCCTCACCTACCAGCCCAACCAGCTGCAGCTTGTCTTCAGCCTCTTCTACACCAGCTCCTCCTATGGCCGTCCCGCCGTTGAGGTGGGCGTGATGAGCGATCCCGCCAATGTCAGCTCCTTCGTCGTCGTCGACACCGTGCAGCACAGCGGCGCTCTCAGCACCTGGGAGACCTTCGAAGTGCCCATGGCCAACTACACCGGCAACGGTGCCTATGTTGCCATGCGTACCGCCTTCGACAGCGCCTACAGCTACTTCTACCTCGACGACCTGACCCTCGAGGTCATCCCCACCTGCCCGCGTCCCGACAGCCTGACTGCCTCCAACGCCACCACCACCACAATCGACCTCGGTTGGCATGAGCGCAGCAGCGCCAGCCAGTGGATCGTCGAGTACGGCCCCCGCGGCTTCGAACTCGGCACCGGCACCACCGTCACCGCCAACAGCAACCCCTTCACGCTCACCGGCCTGCCCAGCAGCTTCCAGGGTGAATACTATGTGAAGTCCATCTGCGCCGTCGGCGACACCAGCGAGTACAGCCGCATGGCCTGCGCCTTCGGCACCACCCAGATTCCCGCCACGCTGCCCTACAACTACGACTTCGAGAACGTGGCCGAGTGGAACAACTGGCAGACCAGTACCAACCACGCCTCCGCCGATTGGTATCGTGGTACCGATGTGGCTGACAGTGGTTCGTACAGCATGTATGTCGCCAACAGCGACTCTGGCTACTTCAACTATTCGTTCAGTGCTGTGGTCAACGCTGCCGCCTACCGCGACATCGACTTCGGCCCTGTCGACAGCAGCTATACTATCAGTTTCCGTGCCCGCGCTGGTGGTACCACCACCAACAGCTACGACGGTCTCGGTGTCTACCTCGTTGACCCGAGCATCGCCACTGTGCCTTCCAACAACAATATCACCTCACCGTGGGGCAATGTGAACGACCTGTATTGGATTGCCTCTGTGCGTCTTGACACCACATGGCAGACCTACACCGCCAGCTTCGACACCATCCACGGTATCCATCGTGTGGCCTTCTTCTGGTTCAACCAGAACACGGGTAGCAGCTACACCAATATCCCGCAGGCTGCCGCTGTTGACAACATCCATATCGACTACAGTACCTGCCCGCGTCCGGTGGCTGTTGAGGCTGTAACTGCTACTGCCAATACCGCTGTTCTCAATTGGGTGGGTTCGCCCACTGCCAACTATGAGGTGACCTACCGTCAGGTGGGTGGTACCAACCAGGTGGCCTATACTAACACCAACAGCATCGTCCTTACCGGTCTGACTTCGGCTGCCGAGTATCGTGTTTGGGTGCGTAAGATCTGTGGCGCTGGCGACACCAGCCTCTACAGCGACGCTGCGTCCTTCGAGACAGGTCTTTGCGACGGAGCCATCGTTGTCTCCACCGAAGATGCTTCTGCCACTACCGGAACGAGCTATAACGCTCCTGTGAACAACTACTACAACTACACTCTCTCCGAGACCATTATCGACAGTGCTGAACTTGGTGGTCCAATGGAGATTTCGACAATTGCTTACTACTATAACTATACTACTGCCTCGACTTCGAAGTCCAGTGTTAACATCTGGATTCAGCCGACCAGCAAGACGGCCTTCAGCAGCAGTTCGGACCTTGATGTTCTTGACTCCTCTGTTGCTGTGATGGTCTATAGTGGTAACCTCAACTGCAGCCAGGGCTGGAACTACTTCGCCTTCACTACCAACTACCAGTACAATGGTGTGGGTAATCTGATGGTGATTGTCGACGATAACTCCGGAGACTATGATGGTAGCTCCTACGTCTTCAAGACTGTGCCTACTACCGACTACAAGACTCTGACCTACTACAGCGACACCTACAATCCCGATCCTACTTCGACATCTCCCGACGGTAGTAGTTCATACTACATGTGGCGTCCCATGATGCAGCTCATTAGCTGCGGTGCCAACGTCTGCAACGCTCCCAGCATCGACACTGTCATCGCTGGCGAAACCACCATTACCATGAACTGGATGGGTGGCGCTGCCAACTACGAGGTGGCTTATGTCGAGGGCACTTGGGTTGAACCCACGGCAGGTACTCCTGTCACCGGTCTCACTCACACCTTCACGGGCCTGAATGACGGTGTTCAGTACTATGTCGGTGTCCGCGCCGTCTGCGCTGAGGGTCTTTACAGCGAGTGGGTTGCTACTGCGATTACCACCATTGAGCATCCCTGCTACGCTCCCACGGGTGTGGCCGCTACCAACATCACCCTCTCGGGTGCTACCATCGCTTGGACTCCTGCCGAGGAAGGCCAGACCAACTTCGAGCTGCGCTACAGCACCGCTGGCGACACCACCGTCGTCAACGTCACTGAGAACCCCTACACGCTCACTGGCCTGCTGAACGCCACCGAGTACAGCGTGGCAGTCCGCGCCATCTGCGGCGAGGGTAACTACAGCGACTGGAGCACTCCCGCCACCTTCACCACCGCTTCCTGCCAGATGGTTCAGGGTGTGAACGTCCCCGCTGCCACCATCACCACCAGCAGCGCCGTCGTCAACTGGACTGCCAACGGCAGCAGCAGCTACGAGGTGGGCTACGGTCCGCTCGGCACCACCACCGACAACTGCACACGCCGCACCACCACGACCAACAGCTACACCATCACTGGCCTCGAAGAGGGTACCAACTATGTGGTGTATGTCCGTTCGATCTGTGGCGACGGTATCTACAGTGACTGGACTGCCGGCTTCAACTTCATGACCACCGAGGTGGGCATCGACGATGTCGACAATAATGCCATCAGCCTCTACCCGAACCCGGCTTCCAGCACGGTGACCCTGACGGGCATCGAGGGCGAAGCCACGGTGACGGTGGTCGACATGAACGGCCGCGTGGTAAAGGTTATTGGTTATGGGTTAGAGGTTATTGACAATAGCCTGACCATCGATATCAGCGAGTTGGCGCAGGGCGCCTACTTCGTCCGCATCACGGGCGAGCGCGTCAACGCCATCCGCAAGCTGATAGTCCGATAAAGACACTAGTCCAACTAGTCTAACTAGTGCAACTAGTTTAACTAGAATCCCAGCGGGGCACCCACAACGGGTGCCCCGCTGCTTTTTCATTTTTCATTATCCATTTTTCTTTTTTTTCGTATCTTTGCATTTTAAAATAATAACATATTTATATGAAGAAGATATTCTCTTTCATTGCTATAGCAATGTTCATCGTGCCTGTTCGTGCCGACGAGGGTATGTGGATTCCCATGCTCCTCCAGCGCAACGAGGCCGCCATGCAGAAAGCCGGTATGCACATCTCGGCTCAAGACATCTACGATATCAACCATGCTTCGCTGAAGGATGCAGTGCTGCTTTTCGGCGGCGGATGCACCGGCGAGTTCGTCAGTAACGAAGGCCTGCTGCTCACCAACCACCACTGCGGCTACAGTTATATCGTGCAGCATTCCACCGTGGAGCATGACTACCTGACCCACGGCTTCTGGGCAATGAACCGTCATCAGGAGATTCCCTGCCCTGGTCTCACGGTAACACGCCTCGTTCGCATGGAAGACGTTACCACGAGCATCCTTGAAGGCGTCACCGACCAGACCTCTGAGCAGGAGCGCGAGCGCATCGTCGAGAAGAATGTTGCCCGTCTCTGTGCCGAAGCCGTCAAAGGCACACACTATAAAGCCATCATCAAGCCCTTCTATTACGGCAACCAGTACTTCATGTATGTCAACGAGGTCTTCACCGACGTGCGCCTCGTGGGTGCTCCTCCGAGCAATATCGGCAAGTTCGGTGGCGACACCGACAACTGGATGTGGCCGCGCCACACTGGCGACTTTTCGATGTTCCGCGTCTATGTGAACAAAGACAACAAGCCCGCCGAATTCAGCGAGGACAACATCCCCTACACGCCACTGAAGCACATGGAAATCAGCCTTAAGGGTGTCGAGGAGGGCGACTTCACCTTCGTCTTCGGCTATCCCGGCACCACACGTCGCTATGTAACCCACGATGCCGTCGACCTGGCCGCCAATGTGGAGAATCCCGTCCGCATCGCCTTGCGCGACATCCGTCTGGCCCATTACAATGTCGCCATGCAGAAGAGTCCTGCCCAGCGTCTGAAATATGCCTCCCGTGTGGCCTCCATCGCCAACGGCTGGAAGAAATGGCAGGGTGAGACCCTCGGTATCGAGCGCCTCCACGGTGTGGAACAGAAGATTGACCAGGAGAATGTCTTCCAACGCTGGGCCGAGAACAAGCCTCAGTATCGTACCGTCCTCGACGAATTGGAGCGCAACTACGCCACCCTCCGTGAGGTGGAGTTGGAATGGACCTACTTCAACGAAGCTTTTATGGCCAGCGATTTTATGGGTCGTGCCCTGCGTCTCTGGCGCATAGCCAATGCCAAGGACGACAGCACCGCAGCTGTCCTTGCCGCCTCCCTCCTCACCAGCAGCGAAAGCTACTTTGAGGATTTCGACCTCCACTCGCCCGTCGACGAAGCCATCTTCTTCGAAACCTTCACCTATATGTGGGAACACGGTTTTGCCCCATTCATCAAGGAGAACGACGGCGTCGCAGTAGAGAACATGCTGAAGAAGGTCTATACCAAGTCGGCCCTCAACGACCCGAAGAAGCTGAAGAAACTATTGGAGAAAAAGCCGTCGAAACTACGCGAATCCGCTGCCGAAGACCCTGCTGTGCAACTCTTTGCCCAAGCCTACGACTTCTGCTATAACGACACAAAACGCGCCACATACACCGAGGCCGACGATAACATCCAACGCTTGATGCGCACCTATATCAAAGGCATGATGGAGCAGTATCCCGACTCCAACTTCTTCCCTGATGCCAACCTGACGCTCCGCGTGGCCTACGGTCACGTGCAAGGCTTCAAACCCAAGGATGCCGTCTACTACACCCCCTATTCCACCATCGAGGGCATCATGGAGAAAGAGAATCCCAATATCTATGACTACCGTGTGGAACCCAAGCTCAAAGAGCTCTGGATGAAGAAGGACTACGGCCAGTATGCCAATAAGAACGGTGAACTCCCCGTGGCCTTCATCGCCACCAACCACACCACCGGCGGCAACTCCGGCTCGCCCGTCCTGAATGCCGATGGACAACTCATAGGCATCAACTTCGACCGCTGCTGGGAAGGCACCATGAGCGACCTGCTCTTCGACCCCGCCTACTGCCGCAATATCTCATTAGATATCCGCTACTGCCTTTTTATCATCGACAAATTCGCCGGAGCCCGCCATCTGGTGGACGAGATGACGCTGGTAAACTGAAAATGAAAAATGAAAAACATTAATTATCGTAAAATAATCTGTGAATTACCGTTACTGATAATTTTTTTCACCTTTCACCTTTTACCTTTCACCTCCCATGCACAGAAGGAAGGGTGCCGCATTGTTCGCGATGACTGGCAACAGCTGCAGATAGAGTTCACCGTGGGTAATCCCGAGGTGAGCACGACGATGATAAGTGGAGAGCTCTTCAACACCCTTAACCTTGTGGGCTATCAGCAGTCGCTCGCCGACTATGGAGCTCCCTCCCTGCCACTCTTCTCACGTCTCATCGAGGTGCCGATGGAAGCGACATTCGATGTCAAAGTCACCGATGCCCTCTATGATACCCTGCCGGCATTGAAGCACAGGATAGTGCCTGTGCAGCTTCCTCGCTGCAAGAGCGACACTACCGCAAGGAAACTCTATATCAACAACTCTCTTTATTCGTCGGATGTCTTTTTCGGTGAACAGGAGGCTACAGTAAAAGCTGTGGGTGTGGCTCGCGACCGACGTTTGGCTCGGCTGCAATTCTCTCCTGTACGATACAACCCTGTGAGCGGTCAGGTGGTGGTTTGTCGACATGCCACCGTGACCGTCACCTATCGCGGTGGCGACCGAGAAGCCAGCCTGAAGATGTTCGAACGCTACTATTCGCCAGCTTTCAACAGCGGCGTCAACACCCTCAACGGTCTCTATCCCAAAGCCGTCCGCACCACCGCTCCCGTGCGCTATGTCATTGTGGCCAACAGCATGTTCCGTGGGCATCTCGACACTTTCGTCCAGTGGAAGCGCCGCAAAGGATTCCTCACCGATATCGTCTACACCGATAATTCCAGTGTGGGTACCACTACGACCTCCATCGCCGCCTACCTTCAGGGACTCTACGACAACGCCACCCAGGCCAATCCGGCTCCCACCTACGTGCTCCTGGTGGGCGATGTGGCACAACTCCCCACCTTCAATGCGCAGGTCACCTCGCCCGACAACGACCATGTCACCGACCTCTACTATTCGACCTGGACTTCGGGCGACCATCTGCCCGACTGCCATTATGGCCGCTTCTCCGCTCAGACCATCGCCCAGCTTACACCGCAGGTGCTGAAGACGCTGATGTATGAGCAATATACCTTCGCCGACCCCTCCTTCCTCGACCGTGCAGTGATGGTGGCAGGTGTCGACGGTGGCAACGCAGGCGACCATGGTTACACCCATGCCGACCCCACGATGGACTATGCCGTCACCAACTATGTCAACGGCACCCACGGCTGGAGTCAGGTGATGTACTTCAAGAATGATGTCTCCATCATCCCCTCCTGCACCACCAACGTCACCATCGGCAGCAGCGCCTCCTCCAACTCCGCCACTGTCCGCAGCTACTACAATCAGGGAGCGGGATTCATCAACTACTCCGCCCACGGCGGCTCCACAGGCTGGGGCACTCCCAGTTTCGACAACAACCACGTCAGCCAGATGACCAACAACCAGAAGTTCGGCCTGATGATTGGCAACTGCTGCCTGACCAACAAGTTCGAAGAGGGTACCTGTTTCGGAGAAGCCTTGCTTCGTAAAAACGAATATGCCGGTGCGGTGGGTTACATCGGCGGCAGCAACAGCACCTACTGGGGTCAGGACTTCTACTGGGCAGTGGGGGTGCGAAGCAGCATAGGACCTTCGATGTCGATGGTCTACGATGCCGCACATCTCGGTGTCTATGACCGCATTTTCCATACCCACAACGAGAGCTACTCCAGTTGGTGTACCACCCAAGGCTCGATAGTGATGCAGGGAAACATGGCTGTGGAGAACTCCTCTACAAGTTCCGACTTAAAGCACTACTACTGGGAGATTTACCACCTCATGGGTGACCCCTCGGTGATGCCCTATATGACGCAGGCTTCCCCGATAACCATTGCTGGAGGAACGATAGTGAACTACGGCGCCACCTCCCTCTCTCTCTCCGCAGCACCGTATGCCTATATCGCCCTCGTCGATACGGTGAACGATGTTCTCATTGCGGCGACATATGCCGACAATAACGGTGACGCCACACTGACATTGCCTGCAGAATTCCCTGTAGGCACCTACCTCCTCGCCGCCTCGGCCCAACAGTATGTCACCACGTTCCAGACCCTCAACGTCATACAGCCTACGGGTCCTTTCCCGATGGTTACCAACATCACCTCGGCACCCCTCAATGCCGGCGATACCGTGGCTCTCACGCTGCATATTGAGAACCCCGGCACTATGACGGCACGGAATATCAGCATCCAGCTCACCAGCAGCAGCCCCTTGCTGACGCTCTCCTCCTCCACTCTTTTGCTCGACAGCCTCGAGGCGGGTGCTTCTGTCGACCTCACAGCAGCCGTCAGCGCCTATGTAGACGGCAATGCTTCCGACAACACCTCTGTGGACTTAAACACCAGCACCACATGGACAGGATACTCCCAGCCGGCTACCAGCTCCCTGCGCCGCTGGATTTATGCTCCCGTGCTCTCCATCTCTTTCTCTCCTGCCAATCCCAGCCTGATGCCTGGTTCCAGCACCACCGTCACCGCCACCCTCCACAACAACGGACACGCTCCGACAAAGCCCGCCACCCTCACCGCCACTTCCCCCACTATCCTGCTCTCCATCCTTGGTTCCTTCACCTCCGGAATAATTGCTCCCGATTCCGAGTTGACTGTCGCCCTCACGCTTCAGGCCGACGCACAGCTGCCGCAGGACATCTACCTCCCTGTGACCTGCTCTTTCGGCTCTTTCAGCGCAGAACTGCCGGTTTTTTCTGGACAGAGTTTCCTCGAGACCTTCGAGGGTGGACATACCAATATTGCGGGATGGAGTGCACCTGCCACCCGTCCCTGGACCATCAGTAACGAGCAACCCTATCAAGGTGCCTATTGCCTCCGTTCCGCCCAGACGATCGACCACAACCAGCAGTCGGACATGAATCTCAATATCACCGTCACTGCTCCCGACAGCATCAGCTTTTATTATCGTGTCTCTTCCGAGCGCGACTATGACAAGTTCTTCTTCCTCATCGACGGTGTGGAGCAGTACGATGACTCGGGTGATGAGGACTGGATGCGTGTCGCTTTCCCCCTTTCCGTCGGCAGCCACACCTTGACTTTCCGCTATAAGAAAGATTACAGCGTGACCAACAACAGCGACTGCGCCTGGATTGACAATATCACACTGCCCCATCAGGCGCATGGTGTCTCGTTCATACATCACGACACTTGCGCCTCCAATCCCGCGGCCTCTTATTCGGTGGTGCTGACGGAGGGTGATGCAGTCACCATTGTCGACCACGTCGCCCATCCCTCCTACAACCTCTCCGAAGAGGTCGTTGCCTGCGACAGTTTCTTCTGGCAGGGGACGTTGTACACCGCCACAACCTTCGTCGGCGAAAGCCTCCATACGGCCTACGGATGCGACAGCATCATAGGTCTCACCCTCACCGTCAACCATTCCTCCGTCGGCGACACTGCCCATGTCAACACACAGGCCAACAACTACGAGTGGAACGGCATCATGTACGAGACCTCCGGCACCTACCAGCAGCACCTCACCAACAGTGTGGGCTGCGACAGTACGGCAACCCTTGTCCTTTCTTTTGGTGACCCTCAAGGAATTGGAGATATCGACGGGAAAACCCTTACTCTCTATCCCAACCCCACCGTCAGCGAGGTGCACTTCTCTATTGTGGTGGCAGAAGCCATCCTCTACGACATCTTGGGACACGAACTCCTGCACCGCAACAACGTGCAGTCTCTCGACCTCACTCCCCTGCCCCAAGGCACCTATCTCCTCCGCGTCACTCTGCCGGGAGGCACCACTACACAACGGGTAGTAAAGCAATAAAGTCAGAAAAACGAAGGCCGCCAAATGGCGGCCTTCTTATTATCACTACTGTCTACTTTACAGCAGTTTCTTCTTCAGGTTGAGAATCATATCGTCCGTCATCTTCTCGAGGTCATACTGGGGATTCCAGCCCCACTCGTTGCGGGCGCAACTGTCGTCCATCTTGTCGGGCCAGCTGTCGGCGATGGCCTGCTTGATGGGTTCCGGCTCATAGACCATCTCGAAATTGGGGTAGCGCTTCTTGATGGTGTTGTAGATGATTTCGGGGTCGAAGCTCATGGCGGTGACGTTAAAGCTGTTGCGGTGCACCAACTTGGTGGGGTCGGCCTCCATGATGTCAATCATGGCCTTCTGGGCGTCGGGCATGTACATCATATCCATGTAGGTGCCTTTCTTCAGGGGGCAGACGAACTTCTCGCCCTTGACGGCAGCGTAGTAGATTTCGACGGCATAGTCGGTAGTGCCGCCGCCAGGGAGGGTCTGATAGCTGATGAGGCCGGGGAAACGCACCGAGCGGGTGTCGACACCAAAGCGGGTGAAGTAGTAGTCGCTCAGCAGCTCGCCAGTCACCTTGGTGACGCCATAGATGGTGTTGGGGCGCTGGATGGTGTCCTGCGGGGTGTTGTCGTGAGGAGTCGAAGGACCGAAGGCACCAATCGACGAAGGCGTGAAGACGGCGCAGCCGAAGAGGCGGGCCACCTCGAGGCAGTTCACCAGCGAGCCGATGCCGACGTTCCAACCCAGCATGGGGTTGAGCTCGGCGGTGGCGCTGAGGATAGCCGCCAGGTTATAAATGGTGTCGATGTTGTAGTTCTTCACGGCAGCAGCAATCTGCATAATCTGCGTCGAGTCGATACGTTCCACGGGGCCACGCTCGTAGGGGTCGCCCTTCAAAGGACGGAGGTCACTGCACACAACGTTGTTGTCGCCATAGATGTCTCTCAAATTACGTGTCAGCTCACTGCCAATCTGGCCGCCGGCACCGACGATAAGTATCTTTTTCATCGTTATCTATATTTTAATAATTCTTTATATTATACAATATATCATACAATTGCACGGACTCATCCCTTGCAACTTCAAGCAACAAAGATACGAAATAAAATCAAACACCCATGAGTTTTTTGCATTTATTTTGTGGAGTTTTTGTACAATATAACTGTGGCACTTACGTTATAAATAAAAATCTCTATTAAGAACAACAGAATCTATTATGAAAGCATACGTATTCCCCGGACAGGGAGCCCAATTCGTGGGCATGGGAAAAAAACTCTACGACGGCAACGAAGAGTGCCGCGCCATGTTTGAAAAAGCAAATGAAATCATTGGTTTCCGTATCACGGATTTAATGTTCGCCGGCACTCCGGAAGACCTCAAGCAGACCAAGGTGACGCAGCCCGCCATCTTCCTCCACAGTGTCATCCTCGCCAAGTATATGGGCGCTGACTTCAAACCCGACATGGTGGGTGGCCACTCGCTGGGCGAGTTCTCGGCCCTCGTGGCCGCTGGTGCCATGAGTTTCGAGGATGGCCTCCGTCTGGTCATCGCCCGTGCCAACGCCATGCAGAAATGCTGCGAGAAGACCCCGTCGACCATGGCCGCCGTGCTGAAACTCGACGACAAGACCGTCGAAGACATCTGCGCCAGCGTGAGCGGCGAAGTGGTGGTCCCCGCCAACTACAACTGCCCGGGTCAGCTGGTCATCAGCGGCACCAACGAAGGGGTGGCACAGGCCTGCGAGAAAGTGAAAGAAGTGAAAGGCAAAGCCCTTCCGCTGGCCGTAGGTGGCGCCTTCCACAGCCCCCTGATGGAGCCCGCCCGTGTGGAGCTGGCCGAAGCCATCGAGCGCACCGAGTTCCGCCGTCCCGTCTGCCCCGTCTACCAGAATGTCGACGCACTGCCGCACAGCGACCCCGCCGAAATCAAGAAGAACCTCCTCATGCAGCTCACCTCGCCTGTCCGTTGGACCGCCACCGTGCAGAATATGCTCCGCGACGGTGCCGATGAGTTCATCGAGGTCGGTCCCGGCACCGCCCTGCAGGGCATGGTGAAGCGCGTCAACCCCGACGCCAACGCCCATTCCGCCGAATAAAAACAAATGACCTAATAAAAGATAAAGGCCAAGATTAACTCTTGGCCTTTATCTTTTCCATAAATTTCGCGGTGTCGATGATGAACCGCTCGTGCGTCCCTTCGCCGATGGGACCGCATTCGTCAAAGGCCTTCACCTTGAACACCAGCCGGCGGCGGTCCACCTCCACCAGTTCGCTCTCGCACCACACCCGCATGCCGATAGGAGTGGCTGAGGTATGTGCCACGTTCACCAGCGTCCCCACGGTGCCCTGACCCTCGTCGAGGTAGGGCAGCACGCTCTCGTTGCAAGTCTGCTCAATAAGTGATATCATCATCGGGGTGGCGAAGACCTCCACCAGTCCGCTGCCCACGCGGGCAGCGCTCATCTCAGGTGTCACCGTCTGCTCCCGACGGCCTTTGATTCCTATTTCTATCATATTGCTTAAATCATTTTGAGTTGCAAAAATACGAATAAAAGTTTAATATGCAATAAAATTATGTTGCACTTGTAATTCGTTACCCTGTTGTCGATGCGGAGCAGATAAACTCCCAGCCCGACTATCTGTTCTCTGCGGGCTTCGGAGCCTTCTTGTTGTGAAGTATAAATAGAATCCAAGCCCGCAACGCGGGCGCCAGATCTTAGCCGGGGGCGCCAGCCCCCGGTACACAAACGCCCCCACTCCCCCCTTGAGCCCCTGCGGGGCGGCACCCACCCACCAGTGGTTATCCCACATAATCAATCTTATGGCAGAGGATTGTTCCTATGGCCCAATGAAAAAAAACGCCATTTCTTGAAACACATAATATGCCACTGATACCGATAAAGAAAGATTCACGTGCTCACTTGTGAACACACCAAGAGCCGCCCGTGATGGACGGCTCTTTTGCTTGCTAGTTAATCGTTATTTATTCCCTTGTGACAGGGGCCTGTCCCTTGTCACCATAATTTGTTATATCAATACGTCCATATTTGTCTAAATATTTGAATGCAAAAATACACCAATTCTCCTGCAAGGCGTTTACACAAAAGTGTAAAACAACCCTTAAAACGTCATAATTTACACACTTGTGTAATATAATACATCTTTTGACGTTATCACATTTTAAGAGTCCCGAAAGCGTGAAATACTACTGTCGGCAAGTCTATGACAAACTCGGTGTGCGTAACATCAGCGAGGCTCTGTCCCACGCCGCCGACTACTGCCTGCTGTAGCCGTTTCGGGCGATTATTGCATTGGGAATGTGTTGAATGCGTGGATAATTTGATAGTTAATCACAATAAAATATGGTTATGAAAAGATATTTTTTTCTGGCAGCCTTCGCCCTCGTTTTTTCCATTAATTGTATGGCACAAAAAAATATCTACGACTTTACCGTCAAGGACATTGAGGGCAAGGAGGTGTCGCTGGCCGACTACAAGGGCAAGGTTTTGCTGATTGTCAATGTGGCGAGCAAGTGCGGCCTCACCCCGCAGTACGAAGGGCTGGAGTCGCTCTACCGCAAATACAAGGAACAGGGATTGGAGATTCTGGCCTTCCCCTGCAACCAGTTCCTCGGCCAGGAGCCCGGCACCAACGACGAGATAGTGACCTTCTGCTCGGTCAACTATGACATCACCTTCCCATTGTTCGACAAGATAGATGTCAACGGGGACGAGGAAAGTCCGCTCTACACCTACCTCAAGGCGCAGGCGCCGTTCAAAGGCTACCCTGAAGGGTCGGAGAAGTTCGCCGAGCAACTGACGATGATACACCAAAAGACCGGCACGGGCTTTGAGCAGGGCAATGCCGTGAAGTGGAACTTCGGCAAGTTCCTTGTCTCCCGCGACGGCACCGTCCTCCTCCGCTTCGAGCCGATGGTAAAGCCAGCCGACCTGGAGGCTGATATTCAGCGGATGTTGGCAGAATGACGGAGGCAGAACGGACGTCCAACTATTTCTCAGCCGTCACGCACAGCCAGTGGTGCTGCTCGTCGCGACGGACGGTGATGTCGTGGAAACCGGCAGCGGAGAGGTGGGTGCGGAGTTCGTCAGGGGTGTAGGTGTGCATGCCGTCGATGAGTTTTTCCCATTTTTCGTTGTTACCCGAAAGGCCGTCGTCCTCGTTGACGATGACGAAGTGGCCACCATCTTTCAACGTTCGACGCACACCGGCGAAGCATTTCTCTATCTCCGGCCAGAAATAGACCGTCTCGAAGGCGGTGACGAGATCGAAACTTTCCTCCTCGAAGGGCAGCGCGTCGGCACTTCCCTCGACCACTTGGCAGCGTCCGGCAGCAATGGCTTTGGCGTTCACCTCACAGGATTTCTTGACAGAGACAGACGAGTAGTCGATGCCCGTCACCGTACCTTTTGGGGCGCGGCGTAGCAGCCGTGCGATATTGGCACCGCCGCCGCAACCCACGTCGAGGATATCCGCATTTTCGGCAATGGAGACTTCGCTCAATCCCCATCCGGCCAGCTTGGCGTGACCGCCGCCGTTCATTCCGTTCACTATCATGCGCCCGAAGAATCCCTCCGGCTTGCGCGTGTTGCTAAAGATTTTTGAAAGTATCTTCATGAATGAAGTTTAAAAGTTGTAGAGTTATAGAGTTTTAAAGTTTGAGGTTTTAAAAGGTTTAAAAGGTTGAAGAGGTAGTGATGAGGGGAGAGTGGGGGCTGTTTTTAGTGGCTACCTGCTATCTGCTCCCCGCTAATTATAGGCGTGGAGTCCGCCTAAGATAAAATTGACGCCGAAGTAGGTGATGACAACGCTCAGGAAGGCCAGCAGGCAGTAGAGATGGAAGGCCCTCGGGCGCTGTAGCACACCCCGATGCAGGGGGATGGCGTAGATGATGAGGGTGATGAGTGCCCATACCTCCTTGGGATCCCACGACCAGTAGTTGCCCCATGAGATGTTGGCCCACACGGCTCCGATGATGATACCTATGGCCAGCAAGGTGACGGCCGGGTAAAGCAGCAGGAGGTTCAGCCGGCGGTAGGCTTCGCCGTCGCGAATGAGGCCCGCCACACCGCCCATCATCACGAAGAAGAAAAGGGCATAGGAGCACATGATGACGGCTACGTGGAGTGTGAGCAGGGGTGAGTTGAGCACTGGCATCAGGTTGGTAACGGGAGGGTTGCTGCCGCTCATCATGGCCACTAGCAGGCAGAATCCCATTGTGAGCATGCCGGCCGGCAGCGCCACAGGATGGCGACGGCAGAGCAGCAGCGCAACAATGCCTATCACCAGCGCCATGAGGTTCATGCTGTCGAAGCCTCCGGCCATCGGGGCGTGTCCGCCAATAATCCAACGGAGGATGAATATCAGCAGCAGGAAAGCCGTCAATGCCGTAACCCATACGATGGAGGCGACGCGCATCCATTTCGCCTGTTTGTTTTTGCGTATAAGGGTGTAGGCGAAGAAGAGAAGTCCGAGGGTGATGCTCACCATCGCCAGCCAGCGGCCGGTGGTCAGCGCGTTGTAGAGGCGCTCGGCCCCCACGCGGAAAGCCGAGGGATGGAACCGTTTCTCCTGGTACTGGCGGGTCTTGTCGAAAGCTTTCTCCAACGCTGCATAGTCGCCTTCTACCACCAGCTGCTGGCAGTAGCCGAGGCTTCGCCGCACAAAAAGATACTCTTCGTCATCGACGCTCAGCGGCAGGTCGTCGTTCTGACTGTACCAGCCGAGGGTGCCGCTGCTGTCGGCGATGGGATAGAGTTTCAGTAGTTTGCCCGATAGCAGCATCCTCACCAGGCTCTGCTTTTCGGCGGCGGCCTTCAGGTTCTTGTCGGTGGTGGGACCGACGCGCAGAGTGTCGAGAAACATCAGCTGCGACATCGACGAACGACTGTCGAGCCCGAGGCTGCCGGCACCCTTGATTTTGATGGCGGGCTCGTCGACCCACTCGCTGTAGTAGAAGAGGTAGCCGCTGAGCACCTGCTCGCTGCTCAAACCGTGATAAGTGGCGCTTCCAGTAAGTTTGGTGGTGAAATCCTTGGCCAGCGTTTGCAGCGGACACACACGCCCTTTGTAGAGCACGTACATCTCGCCCATCTTCGAGGCCGTTGCCTTCGGCAATGTCCGTGGAGCGGCGAAGGAGAAAGGAGTGAGCTGAAAGGTGAAAAAGAAGAGCATTATCACGGGGACGGCTCCACGCAACAACTTGCGGAATGGGCCGTTCTTGGCGACAAGCATACAGAGGAGCCCCAGTACCAGCAATGCGTAGCCGCAGTAAGTGACGCCGATGCCCCAAGGGTCGTGCGCCACACTGAGGGTCGACGAGCCGTCGTCGCCGTAATCCTCCTGATAGAAACGATAGCCACGATGGCGCAGGATGTTGTTCATCGAAATATCGTGTCGCTCACCGTCGACCACCACATGGCTCACGAAGTCCATCGGCGTGTGCGTACCGGCATAGGGAACCATCTCGAAGCGGTTCAGTGTAACCGCGAATGGCAACCGATACTCGCCGAACTCATTGCAAGAAACGCCCGGCTGCATCGTCATGCTGCCGTGCTGTCCTGTCCATGTAGTCAATGCACCGCCCAGCAGGATGACCGGCACTGCGGCGTGAATCAGCAGCGTGGAAGGCCGCCGCCACATCTTCCCTTGCACGATAGAGACAATGGCACCGACGGCCACCATGCCCATCAGCACCGCGAACCACCACGAGCCATAGAAATGCTCGCCTGTCCACTCCGCGCCGTGTTCTTTCTCAAAAATGGTGCCCGCAGCCAGCACCGCAGCCACCAGCGCCATCACTATCACGCTGACTTTCTTTGTATTCACTTTCATAAGCAGAAAAATAATCTGCTGCAAAAATACGTCCAAATCCTCGTCTGTCCAATAGCCAAAAGTGGTGATTTTTCTTCCTATGTCATACCTAGGTGTCAAAAGCTGTATTTCAGTTTCACCCACACTTCGGAGTTGCGCCTGTAGATGGCGAAGGAGCCTTTGTCGCCGTGGAACCAGTCGTAACCCAGCAGGGTGTGCAGCTGGTCATTGATGGCGTAGTCGGCACTGAGGCGGTTGTAGATGCCGCCATTGGTGACGTCGATATAGGCGAAGTCCTGCAGGGTGAGGGTGTTGTTCAGCAGCTCCTTGGAGACGCGGAAGGTGGCAAGCCCGCTGTTGCGCTGTCCGTCCCATGCCACATATTTGTGGGCGTATTGCGCCGAGAGCGACCAGTCGTTGCCGGCATACCAGTCGAGCCCCACAAGAACATTGGTGGAGTTGGCCGTCGGCACCTCGCCGGCACCCATGAAGGACTGCGCCTCGTCGAGATATTCCGCGGCTTCGCCCCTTATCACAAACTGCCCAACGGGAACAGAGATATCGGCGCCCAGCATAGTCATACGGCGATAGACACCCATGCCCGCACAGAGCACCGGCATCTTGTTCCAGGTGCGGAGGGCTGAAAACGAGAAGTCGACACCACTGAGGAAGAACGCCAAGCGTCCGCCATACTCCATATTGCCGAGCTTGTGTTGTGGTTCGGTCTCGATGGGGATGGGACCTACCGACCAGGGGTTGGTAGCATCGGTGGGCAGCTCGAAGAACGACGGGACGGGAACGGCGACAGCTTCAAGGCACCACTTGTCGCGAGAGTAGCGCAGGCGCATGGCGCCGACAGGAATACGGATGTCATCGTAGTCTTGCGCCAGGAATTCGGTGTAATCCATCGGCGAGATGATATCGGTGAGCCTCAAACCGTCGGCCACGCCCCAGACGATAATCTGTTGGCCGGCTCGCAGGTCCCAGTGGCCGTGCGACCACCAGCCGTAGGCTTCGCGCAGTTGAAAGCCCGTGAGATCCTTCAGGGTGGCGTTGTACATCAGGTTGGCCGACACAAAGGCACCGGCATCGCCTTTCTCGAGGGTCACCTCGCCGCGCACTCTCGTGCGCGACGACATCCAATCGTGCGGCTCTTCCGTACGCAGGGCGTGATAGGTGTCCACAAAGCCTTTCACTCCGACGCGGAGCGAGTCCTCGTCCTGTGCTGAGACAGGACGAGGAATCAGGCATCCGAGTAATGCAACTAAGAGAATCCTTTTCATAAGCCTTTCTCCAGTTTCGCGACGGTGAAGAGGTTTTTGTCAACCTTGATGTTGTACTTGGGGTTCTTCACGGTGATGATGGTGCTGTGCTCTGTCTGCACGTTCTTCATCTCCATCTTGTGAACCGTCCAAAACCCTTGCACCTCTTTCACATTGCTGATGGTGAGCACGCGGTGCAACTTGTTCAGCTTGTCGTAGTATTCCACATAGATGGCCGTCAGACAATCCTGACGAATCCAGGAGACCTTGCGGCTGTAGATTTCGCGTTTGTCGACAGGCACCGACTCAACGACCCAGCATTTGTGACCGTCCTTCATCTCCTCGCGCAGCAGTTTGTGACTGTCTTCGTCCACATTACGCGACCCCATATCGTCGTAGGTGAAGTCTGTCCCCATGAAATAGTCGGTCTTCGACGAGGAGCCGCTGATGCGGCGCGTCTTCTTCATGGCGGGCAGGTAGAGCCACTTGTCGTCCTCCTTGCCCACCTGGTCGTAGTCATAGGTGAGGAATCCCGTCCCCTTCACATCGCCCGGGTAGGTGAAGAACATGATTTTCTTGGTGTCCTTTCCTTCGTCCATGGCCCACATGGTGATTTTGCGCTGACGGGTGGTGCCGTTCTTTTTCATGAGTGTCAGCTCCAGCTCGTTGTAGCGGGTGTCGCCGTCGGGACGGTTCTTCACCTTCTGGACAATGTCGCGACCCGTAAGTTGCTGCGCCTGGCAAATGGATAGTTGACAATTGATAATTGAAAACAGAGCTGCAAATAAAACTATCTTTTTCATTGTTGTTGTTATTTATTGGTTAGACTTTTCTTTTCCAAAGGCTTTGCACTTTTTTACCAAAATCGGTGTCACAAACAGGTCGGCAGCCAATGCCGAGAGGATGCCGATGATGGCCATCAAGCCGAAATTGACGCACATCGTGCAGGCCGACGAGCAGAAGCTGGCGAAGACCGCCGAGGTGATGATGGAGGTGATGAGGATAGCGACACCCACCACACGGAAGGTGCGGCGGATGGCCGTCCGATAGTGCTGTGTGCGGTCGAACTCCAGCTTCGAGTGGTTGATGAAGTGGATGGTGTCGTCCACAGCCATACCCAGCATCATGGGCAGCAAGGTGGCCGTCATCATGTCGAGTGGGATGCCCATCCATCCCATATAGCCACCCACGAAGATGGCAGGCATCATGTTGGGCACCAATCCGATGAGGCCAACGCGGATGCTCTGGAAGGCTATCATCAGGATGATACCGATGATGAGGATGGAGATGACGAACGAGAGCATCTGTCCACGCACGAGGTATTGCATCATCGTCACGAACTGCGGGATGTTGCCCACCACAGTGATTTTGGCTTCGGGGAAGAGCTTCTGCGCATCGTCCTGTATCTGCGCCATCTCGCGCTCCACCTGCGCCGAGTTGAAGTCGGAGATCTCCACCATCAGGCGCAGGCGGCGGTAGTCGTAGTCGATCCAGTATTCCGACTCCGTTCCGCCGGCATTTTCATAGAGCACCATCATCTGCGCCACCTCCTCCTCGGTGTCGGGGATGCGGTAGAAGGCGCTGTCACCGTCGTTCAGGGTTTGGTTGAGGTCTTTCAAGATGTCGAGAATCGAAGTGGTGCGCTTCGTAAGCTCGTAGCCGGCCACTTCTTGTTGTAGTTTGTCCAAGCGCTTCAGTTGGTCAGGATCCTTGGCTTGGTCGTCGTTGGGCAGTTCCACTATGAGGTCGTAGGAGTAGAGCGAGCCAAGCTCCGAGCGTCCCACGTCGACCACCTCCTTCACGTAGGGCACACTGATACCCATTGTGCGCTCGATGTCGAACGCGGCCTCTATCTTCCACAGGCCGACGCAGAGGAAGGCCGCAATCACAACGAACGTGATGCCTATCTTCTTGGGATTGCGCAACACCACGTCGCTCAGGTTCACCATCATCTTGCTCCAGCGGGTGTCGCTCTCCTCGGTGAAGCCCTCCACGGGGCGCTTGTCCTTGCCAAACGACAGCAGCAACGGGGTAATCACCAGCGATGTCATTAGCACAAAGAGCACGCTCATCGAACTTACGATGCCGATACAATGCATCGGGCGTATGGGGATGACGAGGAACGACAGCAGCGACACCAGTGTGGTGAAACCGCAGAAGAACACCGACCAGCCAATCTCCGTGAGGGTCTCGACGATGGCCTTGCGGCGCTTGCCATGGATGCGCATACGTCCGCGGAAGTAGGAGAAGATGTGGATGTTGTAGGCGATGGCGACGGCAAACGACAAAATGGTGGGTATCATCAGCACCGTCGAGTCGACATACATCTGGGTATATCCCGCAATGCCGTAGGTGATGAACAGGCCTCCGACGACCGACAGCAACGGAGCCACGATACCCCTCCACGAACGAGTCATGATGAGCATCACGACAATGCATATCAGGATGGCAATACCCATCAGTCGCCCCATCTCTTTGCCTATATATTCGGTTTTACAATGTGTGACGTAGGGCATACCGGCACCTCGCGGATTCAGCGAGGCATACTCGGCTTTCTTGATGATACGCTCCACCTCCTCGCCGGTGATGATGTCGGGAGCCACGGTGCCCTGCTGTTTCCACACGCTGTCTTTGGGGAAGGCGCGCAACTTCACCATAATCCAAGACAGGTCGCCCTTCTCGGAGATGAGCTTGCGGGCCACGTGGGGCTTGCTGTAGGCGCGGGCGCGGATGCTGTCCATCGCCGCCGTTCCGTCGTCGGGAATCTCATCGGGCACTATCTGCTCGATGGTCATCCCCTCATCGCTGCCCACCATAAACTCAATGTCGGTCAGCGAAGTCACCTTGTCGGCATACGAGAGGCTGTCCTGCAGCTCGTTCGAGAGGGCACGCAGCGTGGTCAGGTGTTCCTTTGTGAAGTGGTTGTCGCATTGCGTCAGCACGCCCACATAGTAGTCGTTGCCGAAGTGCGACTTAAACTCCTCGGTCTTCACCAGCATCGGGTCATCCTCGATGAAATAGTCGTCGAACGAGGTCTCTTTTACCATACGCCCCATACCCACCACGGAGAGGGCAATCACTACGACAAATGCGGCCAGTGTCCACCACCTGACCCGCAACAGTCTTTCGGCATAGCGGCCGAAGAAATTGTTGATTCTTTCGATTTTCATTTTCTTTATTGTTTTTGTTATTAATTATTGATTTTTAATTCTCATTTTTCATCACTTCACTCCATCCCGCGAACTCAAACTGGACATAGTCCTCCACGGCCTTCTCCATCTCGTCGAGCGTCAGCCGGTGTTTGATGACTTCCGACATGAAGCTGAACATCCACACCGTGTGGACGTGGTAGGTGAACCCTGTCCTCACCATGCCCGTTTGCGGGTGCTTCCGCTTGTAGTCTCCCATAAATTCCACCACCTGACGGGTGCACTCCTCCGTATAATCGTCGATAAAATTCTCCAACGACGATCCCTGGGACTTGTACAGAATCAGCTTCATCTCGTCCTTGTGGTTGCCTATCAGCCTTATGTACGCCTGCATGTGTTCCTTCATCATCTCGTCGCTGCCCTCATTGGCATACTTCTGGAACTGGTCCTGATACCTCGTGTTGTGATGCTCGTGAAGCATCCGCTCCATCTCGGCAATCAGCGGCGTGACGATATACCGGAACAGCTCGTCCTTGCTCCTGAAATAATTGTATATATTGCTCACGCCAACACCCGCACCTTTGGCAATGTCGTGCATGGCGGTCTTCATAAAACCCTTCCGCAGGAAGACCTCCTTGGCGGCGGCAGCTATCTGCTCATGTACCGATTCCTTTTTTGTTTGCATATTCTTTGTTGTTTTCAAAAACGAATGTTATTCAAAATCATTCAAAAAAAGAAGAGGACCTACGCTCTGTAAGTCCTCTCTATATTTTCAAAATCAATTATATAAAGGCTACATCTTATCATATTCCATCATCTTGTTTCTGCTGCAAAAATACCCCCGTCGCCGAAACCCCACAATAGCCAAAAGTAGTGATTTCGCCGCCGAGGGTGTCGCGGGTGTCGTGCTGTCGCGGGTGTCGTGCTGTCGTGGGTGTTCCCCTTCCCCGATCACACGTGCATGTCTGGTCCGACCACACGTGCGTGTATAGAGCGACCACACACGCATGCGTAGTCAGGCGCAAAAAGCTGACGGTATCGAATTGGATGGGATTGTTCATATAGGTATGTGGGCGATGATTAGAAACGTATGCCGTACTGTAGGGAGAGGGTGTAGCCACCATAGAGTCGCTTGTCGTTGGCATTGAGGCCGGCGGGCAGGTCAAGGTCCTTCTTGAAGGTGCTTCCCGTGACTGTGTATCCGGCACGAATGCCAAAGTAGTTTCCACTTTCGAACACATAGTTGAGGCCAATCTCAAACTCGGCATCCATTCCCCAGCGAGTACGGCTGTAGTCGTTGCCAAGGTACGAGAACCCGTTACCCCAATATGTCGCATTGAACCCTAAACCGAAGAGCGCCTCAAAACGGTCGCTGATTTTTGCATAGCGGCGCAGCATCACGCCGAAGTTCATCTGGTTGCACGTCTCGTTGACTCCAACTGCCGATGTGTTGAAGAGGGAGTAGCCCCATTTCAACCCGAAAAGGGTGTTGTTCACGCGGTAGCCGAAGTGGATGACCTCGTTCCAATTGGTGTAACTGTCGGTCGCGTCCTGGAAGAGCGACAGTGCGCTGTAGTTGGTGAGTGTGGTCATTCCGACGTTGGCACCGAATTCAAATTTCTGTGTTTTGTTTTCCTGTGCGCTTGCCGCGCCGATTGCCAGCACACATGCTAGCATTACAATTACTTTCTTCATTTTTGTTGAGTATTATTTTTTTGTTTTTCAGTAGCATTTGCCGTCGGGGGTGCAGGCCTTGGGGGCATAAGAAAGGGTGTCAACATGGGTGTAGTCAAGGTCGGTTACGGGGACAATTATGTCGCGGATGTCGGTGGGTTCAAACGTTGTGGAGCCATCGTCATGAATGATATAGGTGCATTTCATGCGACCCTGCGGGTCGAGCATCACCGTGGTGGGGGTGCCGTTAGGTCCGGTGATGAGTTGCTGCTGTGGGGCGATGGCGTTGACGACGTTGTCCAACCTGTTGTCGGCCTCTTCCCATCCCAACTCTTCGATATCCGCACCATAATGCCAGATAAGGTTCCACACTACCGTCCACATATTCTTCACCATCAGCGGGCGGTACTGCGGCAGGGTGTCGTTGATCCAGTAGCGGGGCGAGGTGATGCCGTGGCGGCGGAACACCTCGTCCATATACTGCGCCGTGCTGTATTCGACTTCCACGAAGTACCAGCGCACCTGGCTGCTGTCGCACTCGGCCATCTTCCGTGGATAGACGTCGCGCATGGCCAGCTCGCAAGGACCGCAGCACGAGCTGGTCAGCACCACCACCTTGTAGTGCGCGGTGTCGGCAGCCACTAGCTGGTGCAGTTGCTCTACCGTGACGGGAGTGAGGTTCTCCATGGCGAGCACCTTCCTATAGTTCTTCTCTGTGGGTTTCGACACCATGCAGCCAGAAAACAGCACGGCGGCAAGCAATAGAATTGTTAGTTTTTTCATTCTTTTACATTTTTGTTACATATAGTAGACGCAAAAGATGGTCAAATCTTACATTATTGTTTTGTTTTTTTTCAAACCAATTCCACCCCGCCGCAAGACCTGTGGCAGGCAGAGAGAGAATTAAACAAGCAAAACGGGAGACTAACCCCGCAACATTTGCGGGTGGTGGTGGTGGTGATAATCAGTCTATTATAAACATTGCAGCAAAGCATGTCAAAACAAATCGGCGTGTGTGCCGGTGCCTGTAAACAAGAGCGTCAATTCGGTGTCGTTCTGTTCCCAAAGCATCAGCCAGTCGCCTTTGAGGTGACACTCCCAAGTACCTGCATAATTGCCCGACAATTTGTGCGGACGGTATTCCTTCGGCAACTCGCCATTGGCTTCCAGTAGACGGATGGCCGTCTTCAGCAACTCCATATCGTATCCGCGCTTGCGGCATCGTTCGGTGTCGCGACGGAAGGTCTTGGTCATTCGAATGGTGTACATACTCAAATGCCTAACGACTGGAACATTTCGCTCGACGAGGCGAAGGTCTCCACGCGGCCAGCGCGGATGTCCTCCTGCGAGAGTTGGTAGCTCCCCTTGGTGGCGGGCTGCTCGGTGATGGTGAACACATCGAGCGAACGGATGAGCTCCACCACGTTCCGCGCTACCCGGCTGCGCCCGTCGTAGGATATTGTCATTGTTGCCATGATACTTTTGTTTTTAGATTTCTGACATTATAACGCCAACACCCCGATAATATTGCATCACAATGACATTATTTCTCTGAATATAGTTGACACAAGCGGCGGCGGCCCCGAACCGGGGCCGCCGCCTTTCATTTGTCTTAACTACTTAACTACTGTCTACCTAACTACTGTTTTAAATTGCATTAATAAACTTCACCACGGCGTCGCGGTCGGCTTTGCTGAGCTGGCGGAAACGTTCCACCGTCCAGCGGGCGTCGCTTTGGCCACCCTCACGCGAGCAGCCGTGCCACATGATGGCCTCAATGACGTTGCGGGCGCGGCAGTCGTGCAGACGGTCGGCATGGCCGGAGCAGATAGGTGCCAGGCCGCGTCCCCACAACGGCGTGGTGCGGCACCAGCCGGTGCGGATGTCGTTCTTCATGAAAAGGCGGTGCTGCACCATGTCGGTGTAGGGCCATATCTTCTGGTGCGGATAGCGCGGCAGGCGCACGTCGCCGTCGGAGAAGAAACCGTTGGGGTCGGTGAAGCGGTCGTCGCCGGTCTCCCAGCTGGGACGGTGGCAGGCGGCGCAACCTATCTCGCGGAAGAGTTGACGGCCGCGTTGCACGGTGGCGTCGCTGAGGTTGCGGGCGGCGGGAACGGCCAATCCGCGGTGCCACACCATAAAGTTGACATAGTCCTGGTCGCTCATCTCAACCGGCAGATTGGTGCTGGTCAGGTAGTCGTAGATGTCTTGCTGCACGTTGCCGGTTTTGTTCCACTCGGGGAAGTACTGGTAGAACTGGGCCTGCACTTCAGGGTCTTGCGAAGCCGTGGTGGCGTAGATGGAGGGGTCGAGGCTGAGGTAGTGCTTGCGGCGGTCGCTGCGGGTGACGTTGGTGATGTTCCAGATGGCGTTGGCACCGGCGGCATCCTGCAGGGGACCGCGGCTGAGGGCATAGGTAAAGCGCTTGGGATGGGTGGTGTTGCCGTAGAGCGACGCCCAGTCACCGCCCGCCCAGATAGCGGGGTTGAGGGTGGCACCGGCCTCCTGCTCACGTTGGTACTGCGCCTTCAGCGAGTCGTCGGGGATGGCGTCGAGCAAGCCAGTGCCGTAGATGCCAATGGTGCTCTCGAGGCGGAAAGCCAGCTGGCCGTAGGGCGTGGAGAGTGGGGCGTAGAAGGCATCCTCGGGGATGGTCACCTCGGGGTAGATGAGGTCGTAGGTCTCGCCGTCGGGGAAGGTGTTGTTCCAGTCGTCGGTGTAGGGCAGCCAGGCGATGTTGATTTTCTCCTCGTCGATGGAGGGCTTGAAGGGCGCCACCGCCTTGGTTTGCGGCATGCCGGCCACCGAGCTCTCGTAGGCATTGGTGGCGCTGTTGTACACCACCAGCAAGTATCCGTTGCCCCAATCGTCGGCGCGGTAGCGCTCCATGCGGCGTCCGTGACCGTAGCCGGGGTGGCAACTCTCGCAGCTGGAGCGCACATAGAGGGGTCCGAGGCCGTTGAAGGGCGGATTGTTCTGCGTGACGGTGTGTTCGAAGAACATCTCTCCGTATTTGAAAGCGTTGACCATACCGGCGTTCTCAACGGCGGGCGTGGGGTCTTCGTAGGCCGAAGCGCTTTGGTTGAAGGTGGTGCCCAGAAGACCACCGGCGTAGGTCTCTTCGTCGACACCCGGCTGCGGCTGCGGTGTCGGCTCCTCTTCGCGGTTGCAGGCGGCGAAACTCAGCGCCGCCACGAATGCTAATAAAAATGTCGTTTTTTTCATAGGTCTTAACTACTAATTATTACGTACTGCATCAATTGCCTCGCCGAGGGCGTCGCTCAGTTCGGCACAAGCTTCCACAGCTTCGCCGTTGGCGGCATCGCTGTAGTGCAGGGCGAAGGGGGCGGGCATAGCGTCGATTTTGGCCAGCGCATTCTCGATGGCGGCAACCACCTTGGCGTCAAGTGCAGCGTCCATCTGATGCATATAGCTGTGCAGCGAACGGCTCTCGTTGCGCTGGCTTGCCACACCTCCCATGTAAGCATTCTGTATGCTGACGATGTTATTGCGGAAGTCGGTGATGGACATATAGCTGTAGGGAGACTCGATATAGGTGACGTCCTCGCCGTGCCAGGCGGCGTAAATCTTGCTGCTGCCCACCTCGTCAGCGATGTCGGAGCAGCCCTGCAGTATGGCCATCAAGGCGGCCTGTCTTGAGCTGTAGGTGCTGCCAGCCACACCAGCGTTCTTCAGGTTCTCGCCATAGCTGTAGTCGCCACCGGCCACGGTGTACGGCATCTCCAAGTCGTCGAGTTTCTCGATATGCGCAGCGGGAGCAGCATCGCCGAGCCAACCCACCTCGAGCTGATAGCAGCGGTTGCGCAGGTCGCCAGCCACTGCCACCACATATTTCCACTGGTCGGCGGTGATATCGTTGGCACTGCGGGGCTGGCCGTTGCGGAACAATATGTACTCAATGCCGTGGAATCCCAGCAGGGCGTTGCCTAGTCGCTCGCCGGCCACCACGTCGCCGTCCTCAGCGTCGAGGGCTTCCAGCATGGCAGGGCTGCTCATCAGGGTGTTGAAGGCATCCTCATCGAGAGGCCAGCTGTCGATGTGGGGGTCGATGCCGAAGTCGCCGGCAGCACCGAAGAGGAAGGCTTCGCTCTTCTCCCACTGCTCGCGGGCGGCGAGGAAAGTCTCGCAGGCCTGCTGCACACCGGCGTCCGTGGGGTTGGCCTTGAGGGCGGCCAGCTGGTTGGCCAGCGCCTCGGTGTTGGCGGCCAGCGCCGTGTAGGTGGGAGACACCGTGTGCTCCACAAACTGTTCGACAATGGCTTGTGCCTGCAGGTCGTCATCTACGACATCGTTGTTGTTCTCTTTCTCGCACGAAGCGAGTGTCAGGGTGGCCATCAGCGCCACCGCCAAAGTTCTGAATAAATGCTTCATAATTATTATTGTTTTAAATTTATTCTATAACCAATAACCTATAACCCATAATCTATCTTTTAAAGAATCCCGCCCAGGTCACCCCTATGGCGCAATAGGGCTCATTGTTGTACTGGCTGGACAACAGTCGCACGCCGCCTTCGACCTTGATGGCGATTTCGGGCAGCGGGTAGTAGTTCACTCCCGCGCTCACCACCTGCCGTTCGGCCCACTCCACATCGGCCCACCCGTCGGCGGGGACGAAACTGTCGTAGTGGTCGTAACGTCCGAAGAGCCAGAGTTTGGATTGTTTGATTGTCGGATTGTTTGATTGTTTGAATATCTGGAGCAAGTCAACCCCCGCTTCAATCGAAGCGTCCCAGGCATTCTCGCCCACAGCGGTGTGAGGGTAGGGGTTGCCGGTCATCGTCGTCTGGTTCTTGTTGCGGGTGCTGATAAGGCTGGCATCGCCCAGATGGCCGTAATCCACATTTCCACGAATCACCAGCCAACGGTTCTTATAGGCAAAGTCGAAACATCCTATCATCAGGGTTCCTGTGGCGCCGCGGTAGCGCGAGGTTTCGGGATATACCGTCGTCGTGATGTCATTGTTGAAGGTGTTGCCCACATAGCCGCTCAAGCTCAGTCGCAGGCCTTTCACGCCCGACCAGTCGACACGTGCGGCACCAGCGAGGCTGTTGGCCGGACGGAACTCGTAGGGCGAGGCACTCCCGTTGTGCACCCATCCCGCATCGTTGAAGAGGTTGCTGTTCAGCGCCGGCAGCAGCTGCACCTCGTAGCGCCAGCTGCCCGCTTTGCCCCACAGGCTCACGCCCGTCTCATGCCAGGTGCAGGGCATGATGGTGTTCTCGCCCTCGGGACGGTAGAGACCGAAGAACTGCGTGGGCAGGTGGTTGCTGTTGGTCATTCCCACCGGCACCACTATATGTCCCGCGCGCACATTCAGATATTTATTGAAGCTTTTCTGCACCCAGAACTGCTCCAACGCCACCTCGCCACCGCGTTCAATCTCCTGCTCGAACTCGCCCGTCTCCTCCGTCTCCTTCTCCACAGCGGCTTCTATGCCACCGTGCTCGAACTCAATCTCCGTGCCGATGCTCCATCCGTGCCCGAAGTCGTAACCCAGCATGATGACGGCGTGCGGCAAGTCGAGCCGCGAATAGGAGGGAGCGTCCTTGTAGCGGTCGGCATGCGAGTAGCGGAACACATTGTCCGAATAGAAATGGCGGCTGAACACCGCCTCCCCATAGCCACCGATAGTGAGTCGCGAGACGCTGTCTTTCGCCGTCCTCTGTTCGTTTTGCGCCGATACAGGAGTGGCAAGAGCCATAGCTCCAATAATACAAGTTGCAATAAAACAATTTTTTATATCCATATTATTTTTTTTTATTCGTGTTGCAAAAATACCTCCGTTGCCGAAACCCCACAATAACCATAAGTGGTGATTTTGCTCGCATAGCATCCCTATTCTTGAATAACACTTTATCTTGGGTCTGTTCTTTGTAAAATGTACACTGAAAAAAGTCAGCCGTTTTTGAAAAAAAATCGAAAACGGCTGACTTTTTCTGGGTCACACTTACGCGAAATGGGTTTATTCGCTGTAGTTGTGGTCTATCACGATGCTTAGATTTACATCGGGCAGCAGGGGCTGCAACTCGGCGATGAGTTGGCGGCAGAAGGCTGGCTCGTCGTGGACCGAGAGGTCGGGTACGACATCGACAGAGACGAGGTTTTCTTTCTCGAAATAGTAGAAGCCATGAATTTGCACGATGTCCTTGTGGCGCCCGAGGGTCTTCATAACGGCTTTTTGCATTGCTGCAAGGCGGTTCTCGCCGGTGACGACGGCATAGATGCCAATGGTCATGATGATGCCGTGTCGCGTGTACATCTGTTCCGAGATATGGCGTGTGAGGCCATGAATCTGGTAGGCATTCAGGCTGTCATCGATACTGATATGCAGCGAGCCGATAATCACCTCGGGACCATAGTTGTGCAGGATGATGTCGTACACCCCATGCACCTCTTCAAATTCCATCACTTCCTGCTTGATGTCGTGGACCAGTTCCTCCGAGACATGCGCGCCGAGCAATTCGTTGACGGGAGACGAGACCATCTCGATACCGGCTTTGATGATGGCAACGGAAATCAGGGCACCTAAGATGCCGTCGATAGAGATATTCCACAGCAACATGATGCCTGCAGAGATGAGTGTGGCCAGCGTGATGACGGCATCGAAGAGGGCATCGGAACCAGAAGCGACCAGCGCATCGCTATTCAGCTGCTTGCCCTGCTTCTTTACGTAGTTGCCCAACAGCAATTTTGCCAGGATGGCCACAATGATGACTACGAGGGTTACGGTGGTGTAGTTCGGTGTGGTGGGTATGAAGATTTTCTTCACGGACTCGATCAGCGAGGTGATGCCTGCCGAGAGGACGATGACGGCGATGATGATGGCGCTGAAATATTCGATGCGGCCATGTCCGTAAGGGTGCTTGCGGTCGGCGGGACGCGCGGAGAGCTTGGTGCCGATGATGGTGATGACGCTCGATAACACGTCGCTGAGGTTGTTCACGGCGTCCATCACGATGGCCACCGAGTTTGCCAGCAGGCCCACAGCAGCTTTGAAGGCTGCCAGCAGTACGTTGGTGGCGATGCCAATGATGCTGGTGCGGATGATTCTCCGTGAGCGGTCAGCGGGAGCGCCTGTCATGTTATTTCTGTTTGCGGATGACGGTGGACATGGCACCGGTGGGGCAGTCGGCAATGCGGGGGCGGCCGATGTAGACGAGACGGCTGGCATCGTCGACGGGCACATGGATTTGTTCGGTACACCACACCACAGCGTTGCTGGCGCTGCCCAAACTGCCTTCGATGCGGCGTGTCTCCAGCTTCTCGGCGTCGAGCGCGCTGGCCTCACGCAACTTGAGGGTCAACTTCTTCAGACATTTTCCGCGCAACTCGGCTTTAGAAGCTCCGCGGAGGTTAAGTCCGATATTGTCTGCATTGAAAACACCATAGAAATTGGAGGCTCCTGCCTGTGCGATACTGACAAGTTTGGCGGTGATTTCACCACGGAACGAGGCTCCGTCGTTGAGGTAGATGGCTAACTGTTCGCACGTCATCTTGCCTGCATTGATCGAGACACCGTTGGTGAGTTCGATGGCTTTGATCTGTGTGTTGCGTGGCAGCACCACGGTGGGGCGCTCTTTCAGCTTCACCTTGCCCTGTATGGCGAGGCGCAGGGTCTCTTTGCTCACTTCCACCACTACCAGTTTGTGTACCGACTCGGGGACAGTGACGATGGCCGCTTTCGCAGTGTCGCTAAATGAGATGTCGAATCCCGAGGTGGCCATCAACTTCTGATAGGTGCCGTCGATGGGGTAGGAGCGGGTGTTGCTCTTGGGCCCTTTCTCCGCCGCCGAGGCGGTGGAAAAGAAGAGTGAAGAGTGAAGAATGAAGAATAGGCTGACGCATGTCAGCAAAAAAGACCTTTTGTTTTTTCTCATGTCTGGTTTCATATGGCTTTTGGTTTTTAGTTCATAAATACATATCTCACGATATTGCTCCCCATGCGGAGGGCTTTCTGACGGGTGGCTTGTGAGTCGTTGTGCACGTCTGGGTCCTCCCAGCCGTCGCCGAGGTCGCACTCCCAAGTGAAGAAACAGACGAGCCGTCCTTCCCAGAAGAGTCCGTAGCCCTTGGGGGGCTTGTTGTCGTGCTCGTGGATTTTCGGCAGGCCGTTGGGGAATTGGTATTTCTGGTGGTAGATAGGGTGGGAGAAGGGCAGCTCGACCCACTCGAGTTCGGGGAATACTTTTTTCATCTGCGGCATCACGAAATCCTTCAGGCCGTAGTTGTCGTCGATATGCAGGAATCCGCCGCCGATGAGGTAGGTGCGAAGGTTCTGAGCCTCGCGGTCGGAGAAGACCACGTTGCCGTGGCCGGTCATGTGGACGAAGGGATAGTTGAAGAGTTCAGCGCTGCCCACGTCGACAGTGGCCGGCTGTGGGTTGAGACCCATCTGCTGGTCTTGGTTGCAGAAAGCGATGAGGTTGGTGAGCGAGGTGGGATTGGCGTACCAGTCGCCGCCGCCGCCGTATTTCAGCAGTGCCAGTTGCGGTTGGGCGCTTAGCTGACCGGCCAATCCGAGTAATCCGAATAATCCGAGTATTCTGAAAAGTTTCATTTGTCGTTGATTAGGTTAAAGGCTGTGACGGCATAGAGTGCGGCGGTCTCGGTGCGCAGGCGAGCGGGACCGAGGCTCACGGGTTGGAAGTTGCATTCCAGCGCCAGCGCTATCTCATCTTCGGAGAAATCGCCTTCGGGACCGATAAGCACCACAGTATCCTTGCCAGGTTGCAAGGCGTTAGCCAGCGGCACTCGGGGCTTGTCGGCCTCGCAGTGGGCGATGAATCTTTGAATATTTGAATGTTTGAATGTTTGAATGTTTGAGTGGAGCCAGTCGCGGAGGTTGACGGCGGGATGGATTTCGGGCAGGACGGTGTGGAGGCTCTGCTTCATGGCGCTGATGGACAGTTTCTCCAAGCGGTCGGTCTTGAGGAAGGAGCGCTCGGAGTGATCGCAGTTGAGGAGAG
>JAEEGK010003225.1_pt1 | contig 40757 bp, 33 predicted proteins | sample 8958771 | NCBI WGS metagenome assembly JAEEGK01 (sample SAMN16246547, study PRJNA631951) | gut metagenome | biome: gut microbiome; feature: rumen; material: SC-attached | host: Bos | place: Iran: Karaj | collected 2018-10
CATGGAACCTGAGAGGAATAAAAACAATAAGGAGGAAATAGACTTTGATAAGTATTTTCGGGAAAAAGAAGGAATACGCGGTTCCCGCAAATCTCACTCTCGCAGAGAAAAGAGAAGTAAAGAGGATAATTCTGAGAGCAAAGAAGTATGACGACATACCCAGGACCGCGCAGCAGAGTATCCCGTTTGAGAGGATGTTCAGGGACGGAATCTGCAGGGTGGAGGGGGATTATTACTCCAAGACCATTGAGTTCAACGATATCAATTATCAGCTTGCCAGACAGGATGATAAGACCGAGATTTTTGAAGAGTGGTGTGCTTTTTTGAACTTCTTTGATTCATCTGTAAGCTTCGAATTGTCATTTATGAACATGGCAACCGATGCGGAGGATTTCCGTGAGAGCATCGCCATTCCTCATAAAGATGACGGTTTCGATGATATCAGGGATGAATACAGCAACATGCTCTTTTCTCGTATGGAAGCAGGGAATAACGGCCTTACCAAGACCAAGTATCTGACTTTCGGCATCCATGCTGAGTCGGTCAGAGCGGCACGTCCCAGGCTGATCCATCTTGAGACGGATATCCTCAACAATTTCAGAAAGCTTGGAGTAAGAGCAGAGGTCCTGGACGGAAAGCAGCGTCTTGCCCTGATGCACAGGCAGTTCCATATGAATAATGATGACCGGTTCAGCTTCGACTGGAAGTATCTTGTAGAGACCGGACTTGATGTGAAGGATTTCATCGCTCCCAGCAGCTTTAAGTTCATCAACGGAAAGAAATTCACCGTAGGAGATACATACTGCGCCATGAGTTTTCTTTCCATCGATGCCGCTGATATAAGCGACAGGCTCCTTGCCGATTTTTTGGAGATGGAATCCACACAGGTGGTTACGATCCATATCAGATCGGTTGATCAGAATGAGGCGATTAAGACAGTCAAGCATACCATAACTGAACTTGACCGGAGCAAGATCGAAGAGCAGAAGAAAGCGGTCAAGGCGGGATACGACATGGACATAATCCCGTCAGACCTTGCGACCTATGGTAAAGACGCCAAGTCGCTTCTTAAGGAGCTTCAGAGTCAGAACGAGAGAATGTTCCTTATGACATTCCTTGTAATGAGTACCGGTAAGACGGAGAGTGAGCTCGACAATAATCTGTTCCATGCAAGTTCTATCGCTCAGAAGCATAACTGTAATCTTGTCCGGCTTGATTTCCAGCAGGAAGAAGGACTCATGAGTTCACTCCCGCTGGCCAATAATCTTATCGATATCAGGCGAGGGATGACTACCAGTTCTACGGCGATACTTGTCCCTTTCACCACCCAGGAACTGTTTCAGACCGGTAATGAGAGCCTTTACTATGGTCTTAATGCCCTATCCAACAACCTGATCATGGTGGACAGAAAGCAGCTTAAGAATCCGAACGGCCTGATCCTTGGAACGCCCGGCAGCGGTAAGAGCTTCGCTGCCAAAAGAGAGATTGCGAATGCTTTCCTTGTTACTGACGATGACGTGATCATATCGGATCCCGAATCGGAATACAGCGCTCTTGTTGACTGCTTCGGCGGTCAGGTCATCAAGATCAGCCCCACGTCAACACAGTATATAAACCCCATGGATATCAACATGAACTATTCGGATGATGATAATCCGGTAGCCCTTAAGGCTGACTTTATCCTTTCGCTCTGCGAACTCATCGTTGGCGGAAAAGAAGGACTTCAGCCTGTCGAAAAAACTGTAATAGACAGATGCATCCATCAGATATACAGAAGGTATTTCCAGGATCCCGTTCCGGAGAAGATGCCTCTTCTTGAGGATCTGTATAACGAACTGTTAAAGCAGGCAGAACCTGAAGCAAGGCATGTTGCCACTGCGCTTGAGATCTATGTTACAGGTTCCCTTAATGTATTCAACCACAGGACAAACGTTGATATTACAAACAGACTCGTCTGTTATGACATTAAGGATCTGGGAAAGCAGCTCAAGAAGATCGGAATGCTGGTTGTACAGGATCAGGTCTGGGGAAGAGTAACGGAAAACAGGTCTTTGGGAAAGAGCACCAGGTACTACATGGACGAGATGCATCTGCTCCTCAGGGAAGAACAGACTGCAGCCTATACCGTAGAGATCTGGAAGAGGTTCAGAAAGTGGGGAGGTATTCCCACAGGCATAACCCAGAACGTTAAGGATCTCCTTTCATCCAAGGAAGTCGAGAATATCTTCGAAAACTCCGACTTCATATACATGCTCAACCAGGCAGTGGGAGACAGACAGATCCTTGCCGCACAGCTCAATATAAGTCCTCATCAGCTTTCCTATGTAACGCATTCGGGAGCAGGTGAAGGGCTAATTTTTTACGGAAATGTGATCCTGCCCTTTGTAGACAGGTTCCCTACCGATATCGGCCTTTACAAGATCATGACCACCAAGCTGTCTGAGGTAACGGAGGCAAACGATGAATGAGGAAAACAGACTTCACGGGTATAGTGAGAAGCTTCACGAGCTTCATAATACCAAGCTTAAGACAAAAGACGAGAAGGAGGAGAGGGAAAGCTCCTCCAATTCCCAGTCAAGGGAGTATCAGAAGAACCAGACAAAGCGTGATATTCAGAGCCGTGCCAAATCCGGAGATTCTTACATTGAAACCGGGGCACCAAAAGGGATATTCGGTAAATTAAGCAATGTTGCAAAAGAGAATGTATCAAGTGCCGCAGAAGATGCTGTAAAGTTCGTGGCCGATCATCCGCTGGCGATAATGGCAATATTATTGAATCTCATAGTGGCATCCTTTATTACCTGTTTGTTTAATTCGTGTTCCCTAGCTGCCGGTGGGGTAAACCCGGCAATTGGTGCAACAACCTTTACGGCGGATGACAGTGCGATCCTTGCAGTGGAAGAAAACTACAGCGATCTGGAGGAAGGCATTAACGATTCCATTGAAAGTATCGAATCGGATTATCCCGGATACGATGAATATGTTTATGATCTTGCGGACATCGAACATGATCCGGTCCGGCTTGCCGCACTTTTGACCGTACTTTATGACGATTATTCGGAGCACGAAGTGTCTGATGAACTTCAATCGATCCTTGATTTGCAGTATTCACTGACTCTTAATCCGGTAACAGAGATAAGGACCAGAACCGTGACAAGATGGCACTGGGTCACATACACAACAGCCTCGGGAAGAAGACGGAGAAGGTATGAATCCTACGAAGACGAAGAAGAATATGAATATAAAATTCTCAACGTGACTCTGACAAACAGCGGGATCGATGCTGCGGTACTAAGCAGTGGCCTCACAGATGACCAGCTTGAGATCTACGAAATACTTCTGATAACTCAGGGCAATAAAGATTATTTGTTTGAATAGCTTACCAGCGGAAAGGAGAAATATGGATGCAAGATATGAAAGACTTGAAAGGATGCGTGAGGATATCCGTAAGGACAGGGATAAGATATCCCGCATCCAGGATCAGATCAAGGTAAAGGAGGCAAAGCTCAAGCAGGCAGAATCCGGAGTTATACTTGCGGATGTCGGTTCCTGCAACATGACACCCGAAGAGCTTGCGGGATTCCTTAAGCTTATCAAGAGCGGACAGCTCGGGCTTAAGAATATTGTTGATGCCGTCGGAACCCCTGTCCCGGAACCTGATTTTTCCGAAGAATCTTTTGAAAAAAATGAGGAGGAAGATAACAGTGAAGATTAAAAAAATCAGATTATCCCTTAAAGCCGTGGCGGTTGCTGCGGCTTTTATTATTCCCACTATTCCCATGACGGTTTTTGCAAAGCCTGCAGATGAGGAACCTGAAGAGGAAGTGGTTGTTGAGATCTCCGAAGAGGAGTTCGATGCCCTGGATGAGGAGCAGGAAGATGAACTTTCCACAGAGGATGTAACGGATGAAGAAGTGACAGAAGAGCCTAAAGAGGAAGTTCCTCAGTATGGACCGCTTACTCCCGACGGAAATATGGAGCTTGTTGACGATTACGGTGATCCGACCAGTGCCGGCAAACAGTTCATTACTGTAGAGACCAAATCCGGGAATTACTTCTACATCATCATAGACCGTGATGATAACGGAACCGAGAATGTCCACTTTCTGAATATGGTTGATGAAGCAGACCTTCTTGCTCTGATGGATGAAGAGGAAGCGGAAAGCTATATGGCAGAGATAGAAGAAAGGGAAGCGGCCAAAGCAGACTCTGATCCCGGACAGGAGGTGTCAGAGACTTCCGGAGATAATGAGAATTCTCCCTCAATCGAACTTCCTGAGATTAAGGATAAGGAGTCAAAGAAGAGGACATTATCCAGGGTAATGTTGATGGTTTTCGTGGCAACAATCCTTGGAATATTTGCATTTGTAAAGATCAAACAGTCAAAGGGAAAGAATAAGCCCAAGAAAGGTCCGGATCCCGATGCGGATTATTACGAAGGAGATGACTTTTCACTGGATGATGAGAACTGAACAGAAATAAGGAGGAAAACAAATGGCTGATTTTGAAAACAAGGAATTTGATCCCAAGGCAGCGGCTGAAGCAAGAAAGGCTGAGATGGCCGGTATGAACGAGCAGATCGATCAGAGGCTTAAGGAAATCTTCTCCGGAGAAAGATTTAAGGAGTATCTGGAGTTTAGCTCAAGACTTCCCAGGTATTCCGTTAATAACCAGCTTCTCATAATGTCACAGAAGCCTGATGCGGTCATGTGCCAGTCTTTTGAGAAGTGGAAGGATGCCGGAAGGTTTGTTAAGAAGGGAGAAAAGGGAATCAGGATTATGGCTCCCTATAAGTACAAGGACATCACCGCATTTAAGCCTTCCAGTATCTTCGATATATCTCAGACCGACGGAGATACCAAGCCCTTTATCGGAGGCCCTGAGCTTTCAGATGACCAGGTTAAGGGAATGAATGATCTTGTGAGTGAGCTGGGCAGTAAGGATCTCAAAGATTTCGAGAAGGCATCTGCGGTATTTATTGTGAGTGCCTATTTCAGACAGGACACTCAGGATGTGCCCGTTGACTCCGTAAAGGAGTGGGCAGAAGGCAAGGACAATGTGGATCTCAGATCCTGTCTTGAAGTGATACGGCGTGCAGCTGCAGATATCATTTCCCGTGTTGAAGAGAAGATGGAGAACAGGGACGTCGATAAGGAGATTCAGGATTTCGTATCTGAATACGGGGATGAACTCCCTTTTGACGTGAACCCCGGTAAGACTTCCGTGATCGCAGATCTTGCGAAAAACAAAGAATGCGCTGATGCGGAAAAGAGTGAAATCAAAGGAATCACTTCCACTGACCGGGGTGCCATATGACAAAGGAGCATAAGTGCAGATATTAACTGATAGGGTAGATGTGAGGCTCAAACCGGGAGATAAAAAGAAGATTCTTAGACGGATGGACGAGGCAGGCATGGTCAGCATGTCTGCTTTCATTCGTAAGATGGCCCTGGAAGGGTATGTCATCAAACTCGATCTGAGTGAAATGAATGAATTCGTTCGGCTTCTCCGTATTAACTCCAACAACCTGAATCAGTATGCGAAGAAAGCTAATGAGACCGGAAATATCTATCTGGCTGATATAAAAGAGCTCCAAAGACAGCATGATGAACTCTGGAATGCCATGAAAGAATTCCTGAAACCATTATCTAATCTGACGTAAAGGAGAACAATATGGCTGCAACCAAACTGATCGCGATGCATAAGAGACAGGGTAAAAGTACATTTCAGAGCATTAAGGACAGACTTGATTATGCGAAGAATCCCGATAAGACAGATCACGGTCAGTTGGTCAGCAGCTATGAATGTGATCCGAGGCTGGTTGAGGAACAGTTCGCCATATCCAAAAGGGATTATATTCAGAATACCGGAAGAAAGTATGCCGGCGATGTGATCGCATATCAGATCAGACAATCATTCATGCCGGGGGAGATCACTCCCGAAGAGGCAAACCGAATCGGATATGAAACCGCAATGAGATGGACTAAGGGAAATTACGCTTTTATCGTAGCCACCCATATCGACATGGCTCATATTCATAACCATATCATCTATAATGCCGTGAACCTAAAATGCACCGGCAAGTATCGTAACTTCTTGCGTTCCGGACTGGCTCTTCAGAAAGTCAGTGACCTGGTCTGTCTTGAAAACGGATTATCAGTGATCACTCCGAAGCCCAGATATCAGAGAAATCTCCAATCCGATAAAGTGGTCACTTCCGAAAAGAAGCTGGATCTGCTTCTGAACATTCAGGAGATAATTGCCAAGGGTAAGGGAAGAGGATATGAGATATGGGCAAAGAGACATAATATCAAGCAAATTGCCCAGACCCTGCTCATTCTGGAAGAGCGAGGAATCCGGGATATGGAGACTTTGGAAAAGAAAGCCTCGGAAGCCTCCGAAAGGTTTGATGAGAATGCCGTAAAACTCAAAAACCTGCAGGACAGACTTAATGAACTTAAGGAACTGAAGGTTCATATCATAAACTATTCTCGGACTAAAGAGACTTACGTCCAGTATCGTAAGAAGGGCTACAGTAAGAAATTCCTCGAGGAGCACAGGGAGGATATTTTGCTCCACAAAGCTGCTAAGGAGGCGTTCGGAAAACTATCCGGACCTGTTCCGAAGATCCGAGAGATAAATGCCCGGATCAAAGAAATCTCAGTCGAGAAATCCGCCGTGTATACAGAATATCGAAGGACCAGAGATGAGATGAAAGAGCTCCAGACAGCAAAATATAATGTCGAGCAGTTGATTAGTGACGACGAAAGAGGAACTGACCGAAAGCACAGAAAAGAGCGAAATCCGATTCTGTAAAAAAAGGGAGATCTTACCGTTTTTATGGCGGTGAGGTCTCCCGATTTTTGCGTTTTGGGGATTTCTCCGGAGGGCAACTTTTTTGAAAAGCGTCGACTCCGGCGATGCGCAGATCCGAACGAAGTGAGGTTTTGGGGGCTTGGGGCATCCTCCCCAACAAGCGGTTTTTGCATCTGTGTACACACAGATGCCCTGCTTGCCAAGGACGATTTAAGGAAAAATATTATGACCACATATTTTGATTAGATCTTGAAAATGACTTGAAAAACTTGAAAAAACGATGAGTCCGTTTTTTAGTACATTAAAAGTGGATAATATATTTTGAAAGTATATACCATATAATCTAATCCTAATTTATAGTTTTCTATAACTAAATTATTGAGTTGCGTAAAACAAAATGTTATAATTTACCATATATTTTTAGATTTATAATTGTTTATTTGTGCAATTTGCAGAAGAGGAAATAGAAAAATGAAAGTAAGTTATAACAAGCTTTGGAAGATTCTGATCGATAAGAATATGAAAAAGATGGATTTGCTTGAAGCGGTAGAAATGAGTCCTAATACTTTGGCGAAACTCGGAAGAAATGAAGATGTATCGATGGATGTTATAAAGAGAATTTGTGGATATTTTAAATGTGATGTGGGCGACATTATGGAAATGATACCTGATGAAGACGTGAGTGAGGACTAAATCATGGCGAAGATGATAGATAATAAACCTTCATATAACGGTGAGGCGAAAGTATGGGAGAAATTGAGCGAGTATCTGCCTAATGATGTTGTTGTGTATAACAACAGAGAGATTAATGGTAGAGAATATGATTTCTGTGTAATGATAGAAAATCTTGGAATTCTAATAATTGAAGTCAAGGGATGGTTGTCTGATAAAATTTCTGTCAAAGGCGTAGATGAGATTGAAGTAGAAGGATACGACAAAGCTCAAACTTCTCCTAAAAAACAATCTCGGGCTTATAGATTCGCTTTACTTAATAAATTAAGCGAAAAGTATAATGTTAGTCCTCTGGTTCTGGATATGGTTTGTTATCCATTCATTTCAAAGAGTGAATACTATGAGAGCCATTTAGATATTATTTCAGAAGAAACATACACACTTTTTGGCGGAGATCTTGATGATTCGGTGATTCTAAATCAAAAGATAAATAAAGTATTTGAATTAAATAACCTTATTCCTCATTCCGATTTTTCATATGAGCTTATGCTTCGTGTGAGGCGAAATTATGAGCCGGATCTGATGGTGATAAACAACGAACAGAAAATACTTCCTTATTCGAAGTGTATCTGTATGCCTGGTATGGCTGACTCTTTGCGGTGCAAAGAAATTGTAGAAGGCTATTTTGATGGAATAAAGAATACTGTATTTGTGAATCAGAGAGATAGCTTTGATTTGATGCTTGATTATTTAGACACTTTGCTTAAAAAGCATAATGTAGGTTATAAGAGAACCAATCTTTATGTGGGCTATACAGCTATAAGTGATGAGGAGAGAAAGAAGGATTCGTTTCGAATTTTTAATTTTGAAATGTATTATATGCCCACATTAACTGACTATTGCAAGGAAGCAATGGAACTGGTAGAAGGCGCAGTGTCATCAAACGATAAAGAAGTTCTGAAACAATTATCCGAACATTCGGAGTTTAATTATCAGCAGTATGAGGTAGAACATGCGACAACTGAAAAAGACATTTTAGTCGAAGCGGGGGCGGGGACTGGGAAGACATTTTCAATGGTTTCGCGTGTGGCTTATCTTTGCAATAGAGAAATTGATCCGGTAATGAACATTGCTGATGAAATAGCAATGGTAACATTTACAAACGACGCTGCTATAAACATGAAAAGGCGCTTAAAGCAGATGTTTGTAAACTATTTTGTTTTGACTGGTAGAGAGAATTATCTCAAATATGTAGAAGATGTTGATCGAGCTAATATTTCCACAATTCATAAATTTGCAATAGGGATAATGCGTGGAGAGTCGTTGTACACTGGATTGGGAACCAATTTCAGAATATCTTCAAATGAATATAAAAGAGAAAAGGCCTATGACATTTTTCTGGGTGAATTTCTCGAGGAAATGGAAAGTTCAAATCCGAATTTTGTTAATGAGTTGCCAGTTCCTATCTATGAATTAAAAAAGAAACTAATTCTTATTGCAGATAAACTTCTTGCTAAAAGTGTAAATTTTGAGCAAATAAAATCTGCGGAGATGGGAGTTACGACAGATAATAATTTGCCATATTTTAATGATTTATTAACTAAGGTGGTATTTCCTGCGGAAGCCATTTATCTTGAAGCGCTTAAAAATAGCAATGATGTAGATTTGAAGGAGAGCTTGGTTGAACTAGGTAAAGTTTTGACATGTAGTAATAAGCTTGAGGAGTTACAACTCAGATATATGTTCATCGATGAGTTTCAGGATACGGATGATGTTCAAATAGAGATTTTCCAAAAGCTGCAGCATTTAATAAACGCCGAGTGCAGATTGTTTGTAGTAGGAGATTTAAAGCAAAGTATATATAGGTTTAGAGGCGCAAAACTAAATGCTTTCCAGAAACTGCAAAATGGAAGGGAAATGGATTGGGCACATTTTAGATTAAATAGAAATTATCGTACTGATGAAAGACTGCTAGGTTTATTTGATAAAGTGTTTGAGCGTATGGGGGATCAAGGGCTCCTTCCGTATTCTGGCGATGCAGATAAGCTTGTTAGTAGTGTTAAAACTGATGCAGAAGAGGATAATCTTTTTATAGAACTGCCTTGTCATGGGAAAGAGGTAGATGCACTTCTCGAATTACTAATTGATACGTTGATTGAAGAAAAGTCCAAAATAGAAGCTATTATGAAAAATAAGGCTTTGTCTAGAGAGGAACGGACAATTGCTATTCTAGTTCGAAGCAATTGGCAAGTTGAAAGCGTGATAGATGCAGCAAACGAAAGAGAATTGAACATAGAGGTAAGTACTGGTGGCGATTTGTTTCAGTTACCGTCAACATTAGACTTGTATAAACTAATTTTGGCCATTACTCATAGTACAAGCCCGGTGTATCTAGTAAATTTTATAGAATCAAATTATACAGATTTGAAATTAGATTACGCAAAATTACATGGACTGGGAGAAAAAGAAAAACTGGATGAATTGAATGGGGTATTAAATCAATTCTTTAAAACAAGAATGGGAATAGATTGGTTTGAAGTTTTAAGCGGAGTCTACTCACAGCCTGTTTTGTATGCTCTGAAACAGATATTTGATGCGTTGAAACCGTGGGAGATATATACACATTCATCAGATAAAAAACGATTATATATAGCCAACTATGAGTACCTATTGGAAAAAATGATTAAGTTTTCGAGAGTTGATGCCTTAACGTTAAATCAGGTCATGGAATATTTAAGCATTAATATACTGACTGGACAGCAGCAATTGTCACGGTCAATGGAAACGGATGATGAAGGGGTACATATTATATGTACTACAGTGCATAAATCAAAAGGACTCGAGTATGGAACTGTAATACTTCCATTTACATATGAAGATTTAGGGAATATCAAAAAAGCAAAACTGGAGGCTAACTATAATGATAATAAACTTGCCTATACAGTTTTGTTTGAAAACGAAATTAGAGAAAGAAACTCCAACTTCATTGAAGATAAGGAAATTGAAGAACAAATAGCTGAGGAATCTCGAATTTTATATGTTGCATTAACTCGAGCAATAAGAAGCTGTATTTGGATTAATAATATTGATAGCGCTCCACACACTAGTTGGGCAACTTTGCTGGAGGGATAAATATGTCTATAACGGTATACACATATCATGATCCGTATAAATTAAAAGATAATCAAGTCCTTTGGGGTGAGATTTCAACTTGCCCGTATTTCTGCGTTTCACAGACGTTGGTAAACGGATTAAGGGATTTATACGGTGGTGCATTCCAGATAGGTAGGGTGACGACGGTTATGAATTTGGTTAACGCACTCTACAGCAAATGGGTTACTACATCTTGTGCAGTGAGACAGCATGCTGCGATTGATAACATAATCGCCAATTATCAATCAGATATTGGACTCTCTTCATCCGAGCTAGAGAATGTAAAAAAGTCATTTCTGTTTAATCGTGATGAAGTATTCACAAGCATAAGGACGATGTTTGAATTACGGATCAATCCTAATAATATCGTTGATAAGTATTTAACACCGGAGCAGCGTTTTATAGTTTCGGTATATAACACTATTCTTGGGTCGGAAAAGAACAAAGAATTTCAGCTTGATAATGGATTTACGTCAGAAGAAATTGACAAAGCGATAGTCGAGGCAATGAAAGGCGCCAAAGATGTAGCTGGGGTGCAAACTGATATTGAAAATGTTTCCATGGATAGAATTGTCATTCATGGTGTTCATCAGTTTTCACCCTTGATTTTGAGTATGATTGAAGAAATATCAAAATATAAGAAAGTCATTCTTTTTATCAACTATCAAAAGCAATATAAAAACATTTATCAGACATGGATTGATATCTATTCCGCATTTGATTGTGAGATGTCTGATTTTTCCGGACCTGAGTTCTGCCCTACTGATACCAAGTCGGTAAGTTATGAAGGTAATGTTTTGGGACAAAATATAGGACGATTATTGAATGGGAGAAAAGAAGATGTAAGTGCCCACATGCCTTACGAGATAACAGAATTTGACAATATGACCGAATTTGCAAGTTATGTCGCGGGAATGTACGAGGATGCTGTCAAAGAGAATCCTGAACGACCCATGGCCGCTATGAAAGAGCAAATATACGCAGCTGACAGTTCGGCAAATAACATACTAAAAGTATATTTTCCAGAGCAGTTCGGAGAAAGACAATTTTTAAATTATCCTTTAGGTCACTTTTTCATAGCTGTTGCTAATATGTGGGATTCTGAGACAAATGGAATCTTGATTACAGACTTGAATGATATAAGGGAATGTCTAAGCGCCGGAATATTATATGAAAAACAAGCAGGAAACTTAGCTTCAACATTTGGAAAAATGGATGCTCTTTTTGAGGGATGTTTATCTGTTGATGAAATTCTCTCGAGATTAAAAAAGGTGAAAAAGAACAAGAAGTTTGTATCTGATGAGAAGCGCCAGGAATACTTATCCCATGTTTCTTATTACGCGGTAAACAACGAAGATATTGTAGAACTTGAAAATGCGCTTAATGATTTGGAAGAATTGGCTGCCTTCTTTTATGAGGATTTTGAGAAGAGACCTCACAACTTTAGAGATTTTTATAAACGATTGAAAAAGTATCTGCAGGAAGAAATAATCGAATCGAGAGAGTTGTCTGAGGAATTTAACGATATTATTAACCGTGTGTTGATGCGACTTGACGAGGTTGAAGATATCGATGCATCAGCTTCGTTTGAATGTTTAAAGTCGACTATGTCGTTGTATCTTGTGCAAGAAACAAAACCGGGGAAAAGTGCAAACTGGATAGTAAGGAATTTTGAACAGATAGACGGCGATGTTTTAAGAACTGAAAAAGATAAGAATTGTATTCTACACTTTGCTTGCCTTACTGATGAGGATATAGATTCGACGAAACAAAGAGAGTTTACATGGCCATTCAATAGTGACTTTTTTGAGGTGGCGCAGAACCCTGTTGATTGGAAGTATCAGGTGTTCGTTAAATCAAGGAAAGAGTACAAAAATTTTAAACGATATGCGCTTGTTTATGGGCTGGAGTTTAATCGGGCAAGGTATAAATTGAGTTATGTAAAAAGAGATGGGGATTTAGAACGCGAACCATATTATTTGCTTAAGATTTTAGGTATTCATAAAGATAGGAATCTTGATCGTCGAATTAATCATGGCTTGCCAAATGTTTCTGGCATTAACTTTGAAAGTGCTGGAATCGGACGATTTGATAAATTCGATTACTATCGTTTTAAGATTTGTAAGAGGAGACTGTTACTAGAAAGCCTGACAGAAGGAAATACTGTTTATAAAGATAATTTCTTGCTCTCAAAATTTTTAGAGATTTGGGTTGAAAACGAAACTAGGGAGAGCATGCAGGGGCTGCCTAATAGTGAAGTTATTTTGCTTGATAAGCTTAATGAGATTTACGATGATATAAAGAAATATTTTCCATTTGCTATAAATGTTAACCGAATAGACATAATAAACAGCATAAGAAATCGCTTGAATAATGGACATCATTTTCCTGTTTTATCGCAGGAGGATCGAAGGTATATGATTATTCGGGAATTGTTTGTATACAAACAATTAAAAGATCCAAGGAAGTTTAATCAAGACGTTCTTAGGGATAAATTCCCGGAAGTAAGTCAGGAAAGAGTGGATGAAGAACTGTCTCATGAAGCATTAGAACATATGAGATTTTCAAGTAGCACGAATTTATGGTGTAAGTATTGCACTAATCGAGAACTGTGCGTGGATTATTACGCAAATGCCGAATAGTATTGGGGAGGGTTATCATGCTGAAGTCCAAAATGTATGTCAGATGCCCTGCGGATAAAGAGAGCGTTTCTGAGCCCAGAGTATTTGTTTGTGGACAAGTAACAAGCATAGATGAATTTAAAAAGACAGTGTCTGTGAGGGTTCATGATCCTTTTGGATTTTTGCTGTTCTTTGAGGATCTTCCAAAGGGAATAATTGAACTTCCGATAACAAGCGTTGAACACTGCAGACTATTTCTTGATTCGATAGTGGCTATTAAAGGACAGCAGTATAAGATTTTATCTTGTCAAAGTAATCAGGACGGTTTTTTCTACTATTACGTTCAAAATAAAGTAGATAAAACGGTGAAAAAAGTATCGGAAGGAGACATAGTAGCCTCTTTTAATAATGGACAAGTTGATCCTTGCAGACAGATAATCAATTATGAATTTCAAAATCCTGCTTGGTATTTAGGACGAGCCGTTGTATCGAAAAGCATGAATATTCTCGAGAATTCTATATTCGGATTCAAAGAGTTAGCTGGTTCAAAAATATATTTACTACCGCATCAAGTAAATACTATTATGAGATGCCTTCAGGAATCACCGTGTAGATACATGCTGGCTGATGAAGTGGGCATGGGGAAAACTATTGAGGCTATCTCGATATATAAGATATTCACAATGAATCAAAGTAATACAAGAGCTTTGATTTTGGTCCCGGAGGCACTAAAAGAACAATGGATTTCTGAGCTGTTATTGAAGTTCAATATTCCTAATGGACTGGGGGCAAATAATAATTCTGTTACAGTAAAAAGTATTAGTGAAGTTGATCAGTCTGATTTGTCTACACAGTGGGATTTCGTAATAATTGATGAGGTACACAAATATCTTTCCATAAAGAAGACATATGAAGTAATGCATTCTATAAGTAAACAAGCGGAAAACTTGCTTGCTTTAAGTGCAACACCAGTTCAACAAAAAAAAGAAGAGTATTTGGATTTGTTGCGGCTGCTTCTTCCCAATAAATATGATTCTATCTCTGTTAAAAGATTTGGAGACTTGGTGGAAAAACAGGGTAAAATAATACAAAAAACGGCCCTGATTCTGGATGATCTAGGTGATTTTGAAGAGGAAATAGCCTCTGTTTCAGATGATTCAGATCCTCATAAATCCGAAGATTGCGAAGAATTATTTGAAGAAATACACGATGATTTAGCAGATATTTGTGAAGACTTGGAAGATGAAAAATTATCTGCATTACTAGATAATATTCATTTTGATGATGAAGACTTAGGCGTTTATGCCATAAAGGTAATTGTTTCATATATATGCGGAAACTATCAGATTGAAAGTAATATTATTCGGAATAGAAGAAAAATATTAGAAGAGACTGAAGATGATGTACGCCTCATGGCTACAAGAGATTTGGTGGATCTTGAGTATAATCTCGATAACGAGAAATCTCTTTATGAGCAGCTTACATATAATGAACTAGCAGATTGGATTGTAAAAGGGCTTGAAACAGGAAAACTCGATGTAGATAAGGATATTAAGCCGTTGTTATCAAGCTTTTTTAGTTCTCCCTGGGCATTTGTATCACTTTTAAATGACTTTAAAACTACAGATGCACTTGAGGAAAATGCCAGAAAATGGCTAGATAATGAGCAATATAATGTCGAGCATATTGATGATATTTTGAATGATCCTGATTCATATGAAGAGAGTTATTCTACACGACTTGTGGTCATATTGAACGCTTTGTTTGATGAATACTATGACCAGAAGGTGGTTTTGTTTACAAATTTCTCGGATACGTTTGAAGCATACAGAAAGGCACTTTGTAAAACGTTTGCAGAGGGTGAGGTTAGCTTTTTTAGTGCAGATATGTCAACTGAAGACATTGAATTGAGCGCATATAGATTTCAAACGGAAAAAGAATGCAGAATAATGCTTTGCGATTATACGGGTGGGGAAGGAAGAAATTTTCAATGTGCGGATTACATTGTTCATATAGATTTGCCGTGGGATGCTAGTGCGATTGAACAAAGAATCGGTAGACTAGATAGATTAGAGAGAGACCTTTCAAGACCGGTTGTGTATTCAATAGTGGTTCATACGAAAGATACTTTTGAAGAAGCACTATTTAGTTTCTTCAGAGATGGACTAAATATCTTTTCTCAATCCTTAAGTGGAATGGAAATAATAATGAAAGACATAAATGCTGAGATTATTTCTGCAATTAAGGAAGATTTTAAGTATGGTCTCTTTGAAAAAATCCCCTATATCGTGGAATTGGCTAATACAATGAAAGAAGTTATCCGCAAGGAGCAAAACTTCGATGCAGCCGGATTCATTTACCGACCAATGTATGCGGAACTGCGAAGATTAATAGAATACTATTCGCAGAACGAGAATGACTTGTTTGCATCAACTATGTCAAATTGGGCGAGTTTAGCAGGATTTCACGGAAAAACAAGTAAGAAAGGCGAAATTGTTTATTCCGAAAAATCTTTTTCTCCAAAATCTGCAATTAATTCTCAGTTAATTCCCCCTAGATGGAATGAGTATCTGAACTCTGCACAGAATAAGGTCTGAACTAGAGTTCAAGAGGCTTATGAAAAGAGCATTGCTAAGAGAACAAAGGAAAGAGCAATTAGGGGGACTTTTTCTCGTAAAGTGGCGATTGAGAATGATTATCTTCATTTCTTTGCTCCTGGCGACGAGGTTTTTGATTGTATAGTTGACAATGCTATTAATTCCTGTAAAGGATGCTCATCTGCGTTTGCGGTAACATGTGGTCATAATTGGACTGGCTTGATTTTTACATGGTCTCTATCGCCAGACAATGCTTATATGCTCGACAATGGTGTATCAATATATGCTTTAAGCCCGTACAGGAGCTACATGCTATCGGATCAAGTAGTTGTACCAATAAGCATAAACAATCAGGAAGAGTTAACGGATGAGGTTGTTGTCAGAGAATATACATCTATCGTTAACCATGGATTAATGAATAAAACGTCAATTGTACATCTTGGAAAAAGAAGTAGAGAAGCTAAATATCTTAAAGATGAGTTTGAAGGACGTAATATTGATTGGTTTATTCATAGATTTGGTGGAGAGAATTGGGGAGAATTTGTGCTTTCGTCAAGAAAGGAATCACACGCAAAAGCCCTTGAGGTTTTCAAAAAGCGATCAAATGTTAGAGGCGCGAGAGAGGAAATGGAGAGGACTTTGTCTGCTCGAGTAGCAAATAAAGAATATTACGGGATGGATGACGATGGTATTGATGCATTGAGAGAGACACAGAAGGTAGTATTAGAGGCAATGAGACATCCTAAAATTCGTTTGGAATCGGTTGCGTTCGTTATGATGATAGGAGAGGAAAATGGATAAGGAGGAAGTTACTCGTCAAGTTGAAAACTATTTAAATGGTAGATGCTTGCTTGAAGACGTATGGGAAGGATTCGAAAATATTTCGAATTCAAGGGAAGCATTTTTAAGAAATACAATTAAGAGACTTGCACATGCATTTTCTCTATATTGTGATAATTCCAAATATAAAAATGATTATTTGATGGCCTTAAGGGACTACTTGATTTGCTTTGATACAACTATTGCATTAGATGATGGGACTGTTCTTGAGCGTAATGCATTTGGAATTGTATTTGACAGTAACGAAAAAAAGTTCTTTGCAACGTATTCAATTCCTAGTGGTATGAATGAGTATTTTGTTAGAACTGCTTTCTTGAAAGAGGATATAAGTTATACTCTGTCGTTAGGTTCTAATCTTGTTACGGACCCATATATTTTTCACTTGACTGATTATAGGACATTTAAGTCGTTGGATCAAAAGATAGGAGTATATGGGGCACTGGAGACGCCGGATGGCTATACCACATTGATATCTCTTCCTACTGGAGGAGGAAAGAGTATGGTTACCCAGACTCTGGCATATCAAAAGGATGGGTTAACTATTGTTATTGTTCCGACTGTATCATTGGCGATTGATCAGGAAAGAGTCACTAAAAAAGTTATACGCAGAGAGAATAATGACGAAGAGATCTTTTCATATTCGAGTGGTGTTTTGGCGGCACCGATTCTTAAAGCGATAAAAGATAAAAAGGCAAAGCTACTGTTTATATCTCCGGAAGCTTTGCTTGAAAACCCGGCATTTGCGGAGACAATAAAAGAAGCAAATAAAAGTCGTTATTTAAAAAATATTGTTATAGATGAAGCACATATTGTTGTTGATTGGGGGGCGGGATTTAGAGTTGACTATCAATGTCTCGAAGCATGGCGGAACATGCTGTTGCTAAGTAACCCTTCTTTAAGAACGTTTTTGCTTTCGGCTACATTTGAAGACAAGTGTGTTGATATATTGAGGAATTTTTTTGAAATCGATGGAAGATGGATAGAAATCCGTTGTGATGCACTTAGACACGAGCCGAGATATTGTGTGATAAGGGAAAAAAACAATCATGAAAAAGAAAACAAGGTGATAGAACTGATAAAAAAGCTTCCGCATCCAATGATTGTTTATGTGGCTAGACCCATCGATGCAGAGCATTACAAGAACATTCTTGCAGAAGAGGGGATAAGAAATGTCGAGACTTTTACTGGTTTGACAACAGGAACCCAAAGAAGAGAGCTGATAAATGAATGGGTAGATGATGAGTTTGAAGTAATGATTGCTACATCTGCGTTTGGTGTGGGTGTAGATAAACCGGATGTAAGATCTGTCATTCATACTTATATTCCGCAGAACGCAAACACATACTATCAGGAACTTGGGCGAGGAGGGAGAGATAGGTTACCTTGCCTAAGTGTTATGTGTTTACAGCCAGAAGATACGACTATTGGGCGAGATAGGATAACTAAGAAGGTATTAACAGTAGAGAAGATACTTGGACGTTGGGATAGTATGTACAATAACGAGAAGTCAAAGCGATTCTCTAATAACCGTGTATATATCGATACGTCTATAAAGCCCAATTACGCAGATAATGACGAGTTTGATGATACACCGACAAGTGATGCAGACATGAATTGGAATGTCTATGTTCTGTTGCTTTTAAGACGCTACAATATGATTCGCATTCTAGAAGTGACATTAGATTCTGGCCGATATATGGTTCTGATCGAGATCGTAGATGATGGATTGCGGAATAATGATTTAGCGCTTTGTAATCATATAAAGGATATTAGAGAAAAGGAATGGCGGTATTACAGTGATTCATATAATGCAATGAGTAATGCGGTACGAAGCGGTTGTCGGGATTGTATCTCGGAACTATTTACGGACACCTATTCAAAAGTATATGAATTCTGTGCTGGGTGTAATGCTCATGATAAGGTTATCGTTGGAGATATTCCTAAGTTTCCATTGAAAAGCCTCATAGATGAGCCACTAAATAGTTTATCCGAAGAACAACTGTCGATTTTTGGGGATGCTCCTGAGGCAGTAGTAGTTACTAAGGAGAAAGAAGACATAGAATTACTGAATAGAGTTATATCTAAAGGCGCATCTTTGGTTATACTGCCGGATAACTATAAAAACAATAATTCTTTGCTAGAGATGAATATAAAGAGAAATATAATGTTTATTGGACTGGATGAAGCTTTTCAATTAGCAAAAAAACGAGCTTTTTTCTTCCTGTCAGGATTAGTTGTTGTTCTATATTCGTCGGATGAAAAAGAAATCGGAGAACAATACACTGTAATAAAAAATATCATATGTGACAGGCCATCAACAAAAGTGATTCACATAGTTCAGAAAAATGCATATGTGGCGGAAGCTGGAAAACATATTACAGAATTAGTTGATGGTCCCAAAATTCAAGCGAATGTTGTATATGCATAGAAAGGAATCGATATGTTTAAAGAAAAGATGGTAACTACAGCTATTCCTGAAAGAGTATACGCTTTATGTAAAATTGTTGAAAAAGGTTCTATTACTTCTAATGAACTGAAAGATAAAATGGAACCGGATTTTTTAGGAAATGGTTCTGTATATTTTAATGACTATAAAAATGCGGCTGAGGAACTAGGATTAATTTCGATTTCTGATGATCATATTCAGCTAGCAGTTGAACCCATTGTAGTAAAGAATATTGACAACATGCGTGCATATATTAATGCGAATTTGGAAAAATATAATGTTGGTCAATTTTATAAAGTTACTAATGCATATTTTGAAAAGGATGCTGGGATCTTTAAGGAGGATAAGAATATCGCAAACTTGGGACCGTTATTTACTGAGATGACCGGGATGTCTGTAGATGCGGTTGCCATGAGAGCATGGCGATTTTGGGCATCTTTTTTAGGGTTTGGATATCTTCAAGATATGTTTATAATTCCCAATGCTTTCGTTTTTCTAGATGATGTAATTGCAGCATCTGGATTAGAAAGGAAAAAGATGTACACAGTGAGTGAGTTTGTCGATGCTATCACTCCGATGGCCAATATAATAATTTCTGATATTTCTAGTAAGAAATTCTCGTATGGGGTTTCTAATGGACTTAGAGCTCTACATGATTCTGGAAAGATAAAGATGGAACATATTATGGACCAAATGGATATGTGGGCTTTATATCCATTGAAGTCGTACTCAAATGATTCGACTATAACTCATATCACAATTCTTTAAGGAGGAATAATCGTGAATTCTGAAATAGCAAAGGAACGAATTTCATATGTGGCTAGACCGGATTCAATTACCTCTTCTGAGGGCGATTTTCTTGCTACACATGTTGCTGTAAAACGTTTAAAACTTCTTGATAAGTTTGAAATGGCTCCAAATGGCGGAAAATCTTATTCAGAAGAAGATATATTTAATAAGTTTGTAATGAATCCAGAGGATAAGCACCAGTTTATAGCTGTTTATGGACAGAGTGGAACCGGAAAATCTCACTTGATAAGATGGTTTGCTGCCAGATACGAGCAAAACAGGCCGAAAGACGAGGTGGTTTTATTTATTCGTCGTAGCGACAATACATTAAAGGGTACGATTCGTCAGCTTTTAGAGAAGCCCGAGGTTCAAGGAATAAGTAATAAAGAAGTATACGAACGACTTGTAAAAGCGGCAGTATCTGTTGAAGAAAACAAACTTAAGGATCTAATATATCACAATTTTATTATAGAAATTGATAATGATATGGATGATCATGATATTAAGATGGGAAATGTTGCCAAGCGAAAACTTGTAGCATTTATGAATAATGAAATTGTTCATGATTTTTTACTTAGAAAAAAAGGTCCTATCGAGAGAATGTATTCAAAAATTGCAGAGAATTCTTCGGTTGATAGAGATACAATTGCTCAGTTTGAAAAAGAAGATTTCTTAGTTGATCAAGATCTCTATGAGAGTATTCAAAGGGCTGGAGGCGATAGAAAAGCTGAAAGACTAGCCTTGGAACTCTTGTCTGATGAGAAAGGTCCTAAAACTGCAAAAGAGATAGCAGACTATTTAAATCAATTTAGAAATGATGTCATTCAAAGATGTGCCGGTATTGAACCGGGAGATTTTAAACAGATATTTCTGGATATAAGAAAAGAATTACATAGAATTGATAAAAAACTCACGCTATTCATTGAAGATGTCACCTCCTTTACTGGTGTTGATACAGCATTGTTAGATGCTTTGATTGAGGAGCATACAGGAAAGCGAACTGGGGACGAACTTTGTAGAATATCATCCATAGTAGGTACAACTAACAATTACTTACAATATAACTTTAAAGACAACCATAAGGATAGAATAACAAAGTATGTATACATTCCTAGTGATGTCCTTGATGAAGATGGATTGTATGAGTTTGTGGCTAGATATGTTAACACTATGTCATTGTCCGAAGATATAATATCCGACTGGGTAGAAGGGCATGCAAATCCCGAAGACTATCCGGTTCATGATGTTATAGAGGGGAAAAACTGGGAATACATTAATGTTGGCCATAAGAAAAAGGTAAATATTTACCCGTTTACTAAAAGATGCATAATGTATTTTTATCAGAATGTATTGCAGAAAGGGCACCAGACTCCGAGATACATTATTAGGGATATAATAGAACCTGTTGTTCGTGATGCTATTTTCAATAAACAAAATTTCCCGAGTTTAGATATTGATATAGTCAATCATAATCAGACTTTAACTTTTAGAATTCATAATCAAATTGATAATCAAGAGCTTGGTGACAGGTTATACAGGTTCATGAGCGTTTGGGGAAATGGAAAACCTGAACAATACGAAGAAAATGGAGTAGTATATCTTGCTACTATTCGCAAGGAGATTTATGAGGATTTTGGATTTCCTATTTTGAAGATGGATGCAGTTTCACCTGAACCGGTTATGACGGGGCCTATTATCGAACCGGTTCCTGGACCTTTGGTAGAAGAAGATACGTCCATACCAGCAGCTAAAATCAAAAAGGTGAATGATGCAAATACGCTTCTTACTAAATGGTCAAATGAAAAGAAGATAGATATTTCTGCTACTGTTGGCGCGGCGGGAACAGTTCATTCGGCAGTATATGACGAAATGCCCGATTATCTTTTTAGTGCGATAAACTGGCAGGCTGAAGGCGTTTCGATGGATAATGCAAAGAAGGTCAAAGATTCTACGGTATTACTTGTGGCATTAGAAGGACAGACCAAGAACGAGGGCTTATATGTCCTCCCTGCTACCTGGAATAGTATTAATATAGTGTTGGCTTTTATCCGCTGGAAGGAATATGGAAATAAAAGCTGGAACTATCCGGATGCAGATTTTGATGCATATCTAATAACCACATGGACAGAATCGATTAAGAAAGGATTAGTTAAAAAGGTATCGGAATACAAAGACGGCATAGAAACAAATTATATTGAAGCAGCTGTGGCTGCAGAGATGTATAGAACAATTCTTGCTGGAGAGTATAGAGAGAGGAGTTTAAAAAATTATAATTTACAAGCTCTTTTAGCAAGCAAGCCAAATAAATCAACAGTAAATTCTCATAGTACAGAATGGAAATCCCTTTTAAGCGTTATGGCTCAGAAGGGTGCAGATATGAATAATCAAGACACTGTAAGAAAGTATTTCAATATTGGTCAGGGCGGAGCAAGTTCGATTGTTGTTTTAGATTCAATATCAATCTCAAAGGTCTTCTCTAAGGTTAAACGAAACAAATTGACCATAGAGAATGATGATCGACAAGCGGATGATAGAATTAAGCAGCGTAGAGATGCTTATACTCTTTTATCTGATATCGAGGAAAGGATAGGAAGTGTCGCACAAGCGGAACTTTTAATTGGTCGAGAGAAAGTTCAGCGTATTTTTGACGCATTTGGTGATGATGAGATTGGAGAAGATGAAATAGCGGAATTTATTTCTAGAACAAAGAAGTTTTATGAAGCAGCTAATAATGCACAAGTAAATATAAAAGAAGTATCTTTTGATGGCCTAAAAAAGGCTGCTTCCATAGAAAAGGCTATCTCTGATATTGCAGCTGTACTTGATGAAAATGATCCATTGACTATAATTATGGCTTTTGCAGGAGATCCCGTTTCAGTAATTAAACCATTTATTGAGGTGATTGATGCAGTAGAGGCTGAATTGAATAAAGCAAAGTCTCAGATTGCCTCAAAACTGGAAATAATAGGATTGGACGTTGATTCTGGGACTCAGAATGACAGGTACACCAAAGAAGTAAAATGTATTCTTTCTTGTAAGGAGACTTTGGAAAGGATGGCGCATGTATGATATTTGAGGAATTGTTAACTACGACCAATTCATTGGCGGATTTAAAGCAAAAAACTGATCTAAAGAATAATAAGTCGATACAGGAAAATACTGATGCTAGATATAGGGTGCTACTAACTCAGACGGCTTCCTTTATCTCCACCATTGATTATTTGTATTCTGATATAAGAATTGAAAAGAATACAGATATAATTTCTGCTGCTAAAGAGCTTCTTGATAGTCTCGAAAAAGTTGTTAAATCAGGACTGGCTAGTCAAGAGGAGGTTTCAAAGGCGGAAAATGCATATAAGACTTTACAAGTTAATATGAAAAAAGAGTGGGGCAGGCAATACATAAGTTTTACTGGGCCCACATTAAGTACGTTAGATGCAATTAAAGGTATTGATTCGGATAGTGTTTCTGATTGTATTCAAAAGATAAGTATTGCAGAGGATTGGGAAGTTGGCGTAAACAGATTTCAAACAATGGTAAAAGGTATTGAAGAAGCTGGGCAACTCATCCAAAAATTAGGTCTTGATGATGAGATTATTCTCTTCTTACAGAATACCAACGCTGGAAAAGCTACACTTAAGGACTTGAATGATAAGGTTTTGGCTTGGATAAGAGACGAAAAACTTGAAAATAAGATTAGAATATCCTTTGTGAGAAAATGAGCTTTTTTGTGAATATGATGAACAGTGTTAGTTTTTTTATTAAGAAGAACGAACTCGATGAAATGGCAATTTATATAAGGGAAAATTGACAAAGATTTACCTAGAGAATATACTTAAGTAGCTACTTAAGTATATTCTTTTGTATTTGAGGTAATTATGGATTATGCATATAAATTTCCGGTAGTAAAAGGAATACAGGCAAAAAAAGAATACTACATCGCGATGGTACCGATGAAGATGCTTTCGCGACTTTTTCCTAACGACGATGAGTATGTATCACCGGAATACAGAGCTCAAAGGAGAATTAATGAGAACAGAATACCTATCATAAGTAGGTATATTTTGGAAAACAGAGATTCATATGTATTTTCAGCTTTAGCTGCTTCAATCGATGGGAAATATGAATTTACTCCAGATGTTAACAATCCTGATGCGGGGACGTTGGAAGTGTCAATGGACTCGAAATTTTTGATAAACGATGGACAACATAGAAAATCTTCGATCTTGGAAGCTATAAGGGAAGATCCTTCTTTGGGAGAGGAAACGATATCGATTGTTTTTTACGCTGACAAAGGACTGGCTAGAAGTCAACAAATCTTTACAGATCTGAATAAAAATGCCGTAAAAACATCTAATTCTATATCAGAATTATATGATTCAAGAGATGAAATGGCCGTAATAACAAGGAATGTAGTTCGGAATATAGATTTCTTAAACCGCTATACAGATAAAGAAAAAGATATTTTGGGAAAGTTTTCCTCGAATTTGTTTACTTTAAATACGTTCTATACGGCTAATAAAACAATAATTGGGAGAGGCATTAAGGAGGGTTCCGAGGATTTTTTGTTAAATTTTTGGAATGCGGTTGCTATTCATATGGTTCAGTGGAATGAGTTGCAGAATAAGGAACTGACCAAAGTGGATTTGAGAGAAAAATATATAGCGACACAGAGCATTGTGATCCAAGCTTTAGGAAGGATCGGTAATTATTTCTATAATAACCCAAACCAAGATATGGTTGAGACAATGAAAGGGCTAGAGCGTATCGATTGGAATAGAAATTCAAAAGAGTGGTTTATGAGAGCAATTAATGCTAATGGTCGAATAATTACAAATAAGCAAGCTGCGATGCTAATCGCAAATGTAATCAAAAAGGAAATGGGAATTCCGTTTACAAAAGAAGAGGAAAATGCAGAAGATGTCCTCAAAAAGACACTGGAGTAAAGACAGGAGATAAACAGATGGCAGTCGATAGGGAAAAGATAAATGGCTTAATAGAAACAATACAGAATTTGTATTTATCAGATGATATTCCATGGATGATTGGATATTCTGGCGGAAAAGATAGTACAGCAGCTGTACAGTTAGTATGGATGGCTATTGAAAAACTTCCGCAGAAAGAAAGAACAAAAACTATACATGTTATGAATACGGATACTTTGGTCGAATCTCCTGTTGTTTCCAAGTGGGTTGAAAAATCGTTGGATCACATGAGAGAAGAGGCGACTAAAAAAGGACTTCCTTTTACCCCGGTTCGTTTGACACCCGATTATAATAATACCTTTTGGGTAAATCTGATTGGAAGAGGGTATCCATTCCCTAGAATGAAGTATCGTTGGTGTACTGATAGACTTAAAATACAGCCAGTTAATAATTTTATTAGGAGTAAAATTGCTGAGCATGGTGAGATAATACTTGTTTTAGGAACAAGAAAGCAAGAAAGCTCAAGAAGAAATCGTACGATGACCAATCTTGAGAAAAAGAGAGTCAGAGAACTACTTAGTCCGAATCCGACGCTTGCAAACGAGCTAGTTTTTTCTCCTATGGAGGATTGGTCAGATGATGACGTGTGGGCTTTTTTGATGCAGTATAAGAATCCATGGGGTTACTCCAATATGGATTTATTAACTATGTACAGAGGTGCTACTGCAGACAATGAATGTCCTTTGCAAGTTGATAAGTCTGCTCCTTCGTGTGGGAAGAGTAGATTTGGGTGCTGGGTTTGCACCATGGTAGAAAAAGATAAATCGATGGAAGCGATGATTGCTAATGATCAGGAAAAGGAATGGATGACACCACTGCTGGAATTTAGAAACGAATTTGGAAACGAAGAGGGAGATCGTGAGAGAAGAAGTTTTAGACGAATGAAGGGTAATCTGCAGGGAAACTATGGAAAACTATTTCATGGACCATATAAAAAAGAGGTTCGCGAACATTGGCTTAGACGCTTGTTAGAAATACAGAAAAATATTAATCTAAACGGTTCCGAAGACTTTAGGGATCTGGAATTAATAAGAGTTCCAGAACTAAGAGCAATTAGACGAATATGGGTAAATGAAAAGCACGAGTTTGATGATTCATTACCTTCAATTTATGAAAGTATTATGGGTAAACCATTTGATGATCCGGAATGGATACATAATGACAGCTTTAGCCAAGAAGAGTGGAAGATCCTAGAAACAGTATGTCGAGAAATGTATCCAGATGAAGATTTAATGTTTGAGATGATGTATACCATGATCGATCTAGAAAATAAGGCGATTGGAGTTAATCAGAGAAAAGATATTGTTGAAGGGATAAATGATACCATCTGTAAGACATATTATAAAAATGAGGACGATGCTACACAGTACTATTCGGATATGATGACTAGGAAAAAAGAGCACGGTGGTAAGTACAATGAGAAATTTCTAGATTATCAACCATTGGAATCGGAATTTGATGATGAGGATTAAGATCTATGAGAATTAAAAAGCTTAAATTACACAATTTTGGAGTTTATGCTGGTGATAACGAATTTGTTTTTGAAGGATGTAAGCCAATAGTTCTTATTGGAGGTATGAACGGAAGAGGTAAAACCACTTTCTTAGAAGCGGTTTTATTATCGCTTTATGGTCAAAGCTCGTTTGCATATTCCGAGAGTGATTATAAATCATATTCTGGGTATTTACGGTCATTTGTAAATAGAGGAACAAACGATAATACCTGCAGCGTGACACTTGAATTTGAAATTAATAATGGACATCTGGAAAACTATTTAATTCATAGAGAATGGGACGCTGATGCGAAAAGATCCAAAGAACAGGTATCTGTATATAAAGACGGGGAATACAATGAGTTTCTAACGAATAATTGGCCATTGTTCGTCGAAAATGTATTGCCTAGTGCTTTGTCGAGCTTTTTCTTCTTTGATGGAGAGAAAATCGCGGAACTGGCTGTTGATAATACGAATGATCAGTTGAAAGATTCTATTAGATCAATGTTGGGAATATCTGTGTTGGATGTCCTAAGTAACGATATTTCACGAAACCTTAGGAAGATCAGTAAAGGTGGGAAGCAGAACACAACCGCTGAAGAGGTGGAAAAGCTTCGCTCGGAGAAAGATCAAGCGATAGAAGAACTGGCAATAATAGATTCAAAACTGGAGAGGGCAAATAGTAAATTAGATAAAGATAATGAATTATTAGAATCACTTCATCAGTTATATACAGCAAAAGGCGGAGATGCAGTTAATAAGCGGCAGGATATTTTGAAAAAAAGAAGCACTCTGTCAGGGGAGCTGGCTAAGGAAATAGATACTTTATATGAATATGTGTCTGATGATCTTCCGTTATTGCTTGTTAATGATCTCTTGACGGATGTAAAACTCCAGGCGACAGATGAACATGCAAGTGTGGTAATGCAGGAATCAGTTGAACAGCTAAATGATCTGTTTAAATCTTTTATAACTGTTTATAAGGGAGATAAAAAATCAGGAAGGGACTTTATTAAGTTTGTTAGGAAACATACTGAGGAAAGCCAAACAAAGAATATATATGCTCTGTCTGAACAGGCTTTGTTCCAAATCAACCGGCTTACGGGGGGCACCCTAGACCATACTTTCGAAGAAACTAACAAAATTCTTAAGAAGAAGAATCGGATTGAAAAGCAAATTAATGAATTGGATAGTTATCTATCACTTGATATAAACGATGAAGAGCTGCAAGGGATATATAAAAAGATTAAAAAAGCTGAGCAGCGTATTATAGATGACCAGGTGTTGATTGCTGAATTAGAGCAGACAAGAAGTTCAGTTAATTCAAAAGTGATATCTTCAACATCAGAATTCAATTCACGAGTGGAGGGATATCTGGCTACAGCAGAGATAAGAGACAGTGCAGATAGGGTTACAAAGTATTCTAATATGGCATTAAATGTCATAAAGAAATATAGAGTGGAATTACAGAAAAGAAAAATAGATGTATTAGCATCGACGATAACAGAGTGTTATTTACAATTGGCAAATAAAAAGAATCTGATAAAGAAAATCGAGATGGATCCTGAATCATTGGACTGGAAATGCTTATCTGAAGACAACAGTGAAATTCCTAGAGATTCGTTATCTGCTGGAGAAAAACAGTTAATGGTTATTTCGATTCTTTGGGCTTTATCTATATGTTCAAAGAAGAAACTACCAGTGATTATAGATACTCCATTGTCGAGATTGGATTCGCTGCACCGTACTGCGTTGATAAATACCTATTTCCCTCATGCTGGAGAGCAGACGATAATTTTGTCTACAGATTCAGAGATAGATGATGGATACTATAGGCTCATGAAGAAAAATGTGGGAGATGAATATACTTTGAAATATGATGAATTATCCAAGAGTACATCAATACAAAAAGGATATTTGATTGGAGCAAAAAGATGATTATTAAACAGGTGCGTCTTTCTCAGAAGGCAAAGGAACAGTTATCGAGATTAAAAGGGAAAACAGGGATAAAGAATTGGAATATTCTATGTAGATGGGCACTTTGCTATTCCCTCAGCGAGAAAACCATACCAACGGATGTTACCTTGATCGCAGATAGTAATCTTGAAATGTCCTGGTTTACTTTTGGTGGGGAATATTACGAATTATATGAGGCTTTGGTCAAAGCATGGTGTATTAAAATGGATCTTCCAACGGATGATGACACTGTAACAAAGTATTTTAGGCTTAACTTAGAGAGGGGGATTTCTCATTTAGGGGGGACGGGTTTTATCAAAAGTGTGGACGACCTTGCAAATATAGCTATAAAGGGTGCTAAGAAATGAGTGTATATTTGGATTATAATGCTACATCGCCAATAGATGAAAGAGTCTTGGAGTGCATGATAGATGTATATAAAAATCATATTGGAAATGCAGATAGTCGAACCAATACATTTGGAGAAGACTCGAGGAATATTGTAGAAACAGCGAGAAAACAGGTGTCAAGTTTGTTGTCTGTAAATTCTGATGAAATATTCTTCACAAGTGGTGCTACTGAAAGCAACAATATAGCGCTCCAAGGACTTAGAGACTATGCTAGAGAATCGGGGAAAAACCACATAATAACGACTGCAATAGAGCATAAGGCGGTTTTGGAAACAGTAAAACATCTCGAAAAACAGGGATTTGATGTTGATATTGTTCCGCCAGGAGCATCAGGACGTGTTAATGAAAATGATATTCTAAAAAGAATTTCGGACAAGACACTAGTTGTCAGCGTTATGCACGTAAATAATGAGACAGGGATAATTCAACCGGTAAAAGAAATTGGGGATGAGCTACAAAAGAAGAGTATCCTTTTCCATGTTGATGCAACTCAAAGCTGTGGAAAGTTAGTTGAGGAGATAAAGTCACTAAAGTATAACATGTTATCTTTTAGTGCACATAAGCTTATGGGGCCACAAGGAATTGGTGTTCTTGTATTGAGAAAAAAAGCATATAAGCTTCCACCTGTAAAGCCTGTTTATTTCGGCGGACAACAAGAACATGGTATAAGACCTGGGACTATCCCGGTTGCTCTTGTGGCTGGATGTGGAAAAGCGTGTGAGATAGCTGAAACTGAATATAAAGAAAATAATGATAGGGCGATTAAGATAAAAACGGAGTTATTGAAATTATTGGATGAATCTGGGTTGACCTATCATGTTAATGGGGATGATTTTTTTTGCATACCAAGTACGCTGAATATTTGTATTGATGGGGTATCTTCAGAAGCACTTATGATTTCTACCAAGCATTTGTGCGGGATTTCAAATGGTTCAGCATGCACATCCAAAAGTTATTCTCCAAGTTATGTGCTTACAGCTATGGGGATTCCAGTAGAGCAGATTGAAAGCTCGATTAGAGTTAGCTGGGGTCATTCAACGGCTAAAGATGAGGTGCTGAAGAACTTTAAAGAATTATTGAATATGGCTGCACAGTTGAAATCGTAAATAGGAGAGGGATGTATGAACAGGGAGTTAAATCTCGATATTGTATATGAGAATAACCTTGATACAGATAAATTTGCTCGAATGTTCACTAAAAAATCGCAAAGTTACAAGATCTATTGGTTTGAAGCAATCCTAAATTTGTCAGTGACGTCGGAAAAAGATCTGACATTTGAGGAAATAATTGATGAAATGATATGCGAGGCATGGCACTCGGTCACACATTATCATTTGAGACTTGGCCCTACCGTTAATGGTAACGCTGAAAACTTTTTGGAGCATGCAATCAACACGTTGAATAAAAATGCAGTCGATTTGGCTCAGAATCCTTCAAGAGAAGATCTGAAATTGGCAATTAAAGCGTGCAAGAAGAAACTGGGTAAAGACAAACAAAGGCTTACTGATTATGTTCCTTATAAGTTGTTGTCACCATTTTTTGAAGTGGAAGGAATGGAAGAAGGGCTTTCGTATTTAAAAAGCGATCAACGAACTAACCTTATCAGGTATATGGATAAGCTGTCAGGTGACGAAAACATATTTTACACTATAATTGATGGTGTTGGACTTCAAAAAAAAGTACGTATAAATCCTTATTGGAGAAAACTATTAGTAAAGAATTATTCGGTTATACAAAGTTGGGTACAGTATAATAAGGCACAGTTTTTACAAGACCGAAATCCGGGAGTTCCTGGTGTGATTTATAAGATTTGTCCTGAGAATGAGGATAAAAGAAAATTGGAACTGGCTCGTGATCTCTGGAAAACAGTAGCTGAAATAACAGGCCGCCCAATTAAAGAGATATATACCGGTCAAGATATACCAATCGATGTCCTGTCACTAGATCATTTTGTACCAAGATCTTATATATCGAATGATGAACTATGGAATCTTACTCCCATGAGGAAAAAATTGAATTCAAGTAAAAACAATAAGCTACCTTCATGGGATGAATTCTTTATGCCGTTTGCAAAATATCAATTTTATCTATACGGTTTGATTTTTCCCAAACAACAATCCACAGAATTCGAAGTTTTGCAAAAAAAATTTAATAAATGTCGAAAAGATAATCTTAATGCAATATGGGCGACGGAAACACTTTATATACCAGGGAATTCAGCAGATCAATTCGTGAATATTTTGGAACATAATATGAGGCCGATATATGAAGCAGCTCGTTTGCAAGGGTATGATATATGGAAGATAAGCGCAGAGTAGATACAAATGAGACTGTTGCATATTATGATTACAATGCGACTGAATTTGTGGGAGATACAGTAAATGCAGATCTCTCAGAAATATACAAATCCTTTGAAGAATTGCTTTGCCCTGGTTCGAAGATACTTGATTTAGGATGCGGAAGTGGCCGAGACAGCAAGTATTTTGCAGATCATGGGTATGAAGTTGTTGCGATAGATCCATCTCTTGCAATGTGCGAGTATACAAGATCTATAGTTGATATTCCAGTTTTTCAGATGAAAGCTGAAGATTTATATTTTCACAATGAATTTGATGCAGTGTGGGCGTGTGCATCTTTATTACATGTGCCTTCTGATCATCAAAAGGTTGTATTGGAATTGATAGCGGAATCTTTAAAGACTGGTGGCATATGTTATTGCTCTTGGAAATATGGATGTGGAGAGCGTGTGGATAGTGGAAGGCGATTTGTGGATTATACAGATACATCACTTAGAGAGTTAGTTGACAGTATTACGGCATATCAAATAGTAAAATTGTGGATAACACATGATGTTAGGCACGAAAAGAACCAAAAATGGATAAATGCATTGATAAAAAAACGGTGAAAAAGTGACTTGTTTAGAGTATAAGGGTGGATATGATGAAGAATGAGGATAAGCAATCATTTTATGATTGGTTGGAAAAACGACCAATATGGATCCAAGATTATATATATAAAGCTTTCAATGGTGCTACGATTGATGATAAACAGATTAATGCGTATGTATCAATGTGTATTAAAGAAAGCCAAAATATCAAGTTTAGATATAAGCATTTAACACGTACAGATTCTTTAGAAAAGAATTCATCAAGAGTTGTTTCACTTGCTAAAATTTCAAATATCGAAGGAGTTAATGCATTATCCCCGAATTCTTTTTTGGCTTTTGCGCCTGAAGGCGTAACCGTAATTTATGGTTATAATGGTGCTGGAAAGACTGGATATATGCGGACTATTGAAGCGGTTTGTGGAAATCCTGCTGCACCTAATTTGGTACCAAATGTTTATGTTAATTCTCACATTGAACAGAAATGTAATTGTATAGTGATATCTGATGGTGTTGAACAGGAGTATTCTGTTAACCTTGAAAAAGGAGAAACTGTTTCAGAATTAATAGAGACGGATATCTTTGATACAAGGATTTCTAATAGTTACGTAGAGAAAGGTAATACTGTTTCGTATCAGCCCTATATATTTACACTATTAAATGGCGCTGCTGAAGTTGCTGGAAAAATAAGCAGTATTTTATCGACACAGATTGCTGATAAAGAGAAAGAGTTAATTGATATTCCGCAGGAATATAGGGTATTGGATGAGGCAAGGTGGCTTCTGTCCATTGATGATAAAACTACTGTTCCAGAAGCTTTTAAAAAATGGGGTCCACAGGAAGAGGAAAGACTTGGAAAGTTATCAAAGGAGCTAAATGAATCAAATACATCTGAAATAATACAGCGGGATAAAAATATAATATCTCGTATTGATTCTGCATTGGAAATATGCAATCAGATAAAAAATCGGTTTAATCAAAAATCTATTAATGACTTGAAGAATAAATATGAGACATGGTGTAAAGCTGTGGAAGTCAAACAGGATGCAGAGAAAGTATTTGCTGAGTCAGCTGACGGTTTTGATGAAGCTAGTATTCATGTTTCATCTTGGAAAACTATGTGGGCAAATGCCAAAGAGTATTATGAACAGATTTTGATGGATGAGAAAAAAACTGAATTTTCAGAAAAAGGATCCATTTGTCCATTGTGTCATCAGGAATTAAAAGGGGATACTTTAGATCGCTTTCAAGCTGTAAATCAATACATTAATGGAAAAGTGGTTGCTGAAGCTGAAAATTCATTTAAGGAATATGAATCATATTATAAGCAAATTGCTGGAACAGAAAAGATAGAATCTATAAAAGGATATTTGGATGGATTTGTAAGTGATGACATTTTCAAAATAATATCTAAATGTTTTCTTGAGTTGAACAACATCCAACTTTTCACTGAGTTTTCTGATTCTAGTATATTAAAAGTGATAGAGTCTTTTGATATATCTGCTGTTATAAAACAACTAGAAGAACTAAAAGTATGTACAGTAGAAGAAAAAAACAGATTGTTGTTGTTACAGAATTCAGAAGAACGACAGAAAAAGCAAGCACAAGTGAACCATTTACTGCTTGTAAAATGGATTTATGAACATTTAGATGATATCAATTCTACAATTCAAGCAGAAAAGGAAAAAAAGATTCTGCTAAAAGCACAAAAACTTACGTCTACAAGGGCTATTACTTCAGAAGTTAATGAACTGGCTGATAAGATTATTACCGACAGTTATATTGAAAGATTTACAGACAATATTAAATATCTAGCACCAAAGCTTAATGTTACAATTGAGAGAGATAAGTCCCAAAGAGGTAAAACTCCTTATAAATTGGTCTTGATTACTAAAGATGTGCATAGAAAGAAACCTGAACTTGTCTTGAGTGAAGGAGAACAACGTATTGCAGCATTAGCTGAGTTCTTCGCAGATGCCACTGGAAGAGTTGTTTCTAGACCATTAATTATTGATGATCCTATCTCATCTCTTGATATGAATTATGAGAGTCGAGCAACAAAGAAAATAGCGGAACTTGCACAAAAACGTCAGGTCATTGTTTTTACGCATAGAGTTTCACTTGTGGTTGGATTGAAAGACGAGTGTGATAAGGCCGGTGTAAAATTCTCGGAGCAGCATATTGTTGCAAGAGAAATGTATAAAGGTATTAATTCGAATGATGTAATTTATACTGGAAAAATACCACAACAATTAGGAGATTTGATTCGAATAATTGCTGAAGAGAGTAAATTAGAAAAGGATCCCAAAACCTCTGAATTTGCTATTCAATCAGCTAAAAGTAGAATTTCTCAGCAATTTCGGATTTGTGTAGAGAGATCTGTTGAAGATACGTTGCTTGGTGGGATGATAAAGCGCTTCGATAAGACAATACACACGGATAAAAAGATTTCAAAATTGGCAAATATTACATCGGAAGACTGTGCTATTTTTGATAGATTAATGACTAAATATTCATATAAAGAACATTCACAACCTGCCGATAGTCCTACATATGAATATACATTTGATGAAATGAAAGCTGATGTAGAAGAACTACAAACTTGGACCAAGGAGTACAAAAAAAGAATGGGGTGGTCGTAAAAGGTATAATCTACTGACTGCATTAAGTGCACAAATGTTTTGGGGTAATTGCTCGCTTATGGATGAGATTGTTTGAAAGCGGGTAGTTTTTATCGAAACGAATTATTTAAACGAGTATGAAAATTTTACACTAAATAATCACATAAAGAAACATATATAAGTAAAGGCTCGCCTCAAATCGGCGGGCCTTTAACCAATTATTTCTCCAGTTCAATAAGTAGTTTGTCGATTTTTTGCAATAATAATTCTGTCGGATCGTCATGAGATTGTTTTTGATCTATCATATTTTTTAATTCTTCTACATTTAGTAATAATATAAGCTTTCCATTTTCTCTTAGACATCCCTTGGCTGCCCAGATAGAGTGTTCATCATAACCATTTTGAGTGATTATGATAGCTACGTTTCTGAGGGCTTTTCTATATAAATATTTTTCTGTTGTATATATCTCTTTTTGTGTTACATCGTTTTCGTAGTTTTTATATTCAAAAATAAGATACTTTGAATTGAAATATTGCTCTATCATTGACCAAAGCGTTTTGTTGGTATTATCTTTTATTCGACATAATAAATCAAAGCGATACAGTCCATCGTTTGATTTTTGTTGTTCTTCCCATAATGCAAGATCGTCAGAAAAAATATACCTCAAAGCTTCAGTACATACATTTTCAAAAGAATACGCTGAATGTCTACCAGGAGAACACAAGTCGATTTTTCTTTTTATAGATTCAGCTTCATTTGTGTGCTCCAACCAACCTAACTCCAATGAATCATTTTCTTTGTATTCTATATGACCCACAGAGAATGGTAAGAGAGAAATGATTTCGCCAAAAATCTGAGTTCCTTGAGTGGAATATAAAATGTTCTTTAAATCAAATACTATTAAATTGTTATATTTTGCAGTAACTGAAATTATATCTTCATCATTAATTACGCTAAATACAAACAGAACTAAAGAAGCGCTGTTGTCTAGAGCCATTTTAGTGGCTTTTTCTAAGTAATCAGTTAGATGTGATAATCTTCTGTAATATAGTTCTAATGAGGCTTTTACTTCTACAAAATACTTTATTTTTTCTTTGATTGCTACAAAATCTGTATATAGACGTAGACCCTCTGGCTCTACAGTTGTATCAAAGCCAGAGTTTTCAAACACATTTATTGCAAGTTTTTCTAATTGGTAACCGGAAACGCTTAATTTAGTTTCTTTTTTTTTCTCAGGTCCATATAAATTGTTCATATGCCTACACACCTTTGTATATATTCATTTTTTTTATTATACGATAAATATTTGAATTAGAATTTAATTAATTTTGTTTGTTGATTTTTACCAATTGAAAAAGTTATATGGGCGTAATATATTATATCTATAAAGCAAACATATGTTCGATATAATTGAAACATAGGGAGGTATACCGCAGACGGCACTAAGCCTCAGTGTAAACGGAAAACGTCTGTATAAATCTTTGAGGGAGGAAATGAACATGGAGAAGGATGTTTATACGCGTAGGGGAGGGTGATATATCCGGCACCTGCGCAGATTATTACAGAGGCTTTTAGCGAGCTGCTCGGACCTCGGAGAATTATAGTCGGCTTGCTATCAGAATCGAATAATTATTGTTCCATAGTAACTTGTAAAGGTGACTTTCCCTTTCCTTTTCAAGCCAATATCAATTATGAATTGGGGGTGAATAGTCACGATGGATAAGATTGATTTTTACTGCAGGAAATGCAGAAAATCATTTAAGATGTCTTATGAGATCAGCGGTAATGATGATGCAGCCGCTATGAACGGCATCATGATCAGGTGTCATACCAATAAATGTACCAGAGTAGTGACCCTCAAGAATTTCACTGAGGGGCAGATAATAGCAAGAACGGATTCTTGCGGTAAGTGCTACTTATAATCAATGAATACACGCGTGTAAATCATGCATAACAAACAATTAAACAGGGCTTCATGATATGGGGGCACAGACCCACCGCGGACGCATGAAAAGATGATCAGTTAAAGGCTGAGTCTTTTTATGCGTCTTTTCGTTTTGCATCCTTTTTCCGGTCATCACCCGGAAAGAGGAGACAATGACAAGTTTAAATAGCAATACTTCTTTGGGCCACAGAATTAAAGCACAAAGACTGAATATGGGAATGACTCAGGAACAGTTGGCTGAGGTGATGTGTGTTCCTAAATCAACAATATCTGCCTATGAAAACGATAAAGTTGATATAAAGAGTAGCGTGATTGTTGAATTATCAAAAAAGCTTAATACAACTCCTGATTATCTCTTGGGAATGAAAGAAGATCGTAATGTTACAGAGATTGTCTCACTAATTAGTAAGATAAAGACGGATAAAATTCTGGAAATTCTCATAATCCAAGTTAGAGCTTTGGCAGAGTTGTAAATCTATTAATTACTTTCAATGAGTGATATTATATAAGCATAGTTTCCGTTATAAACAAATGTCTTATTAGAGTTTGGATATAGGAGGAAAAAAATATGGCTACATACAAATGTGTCACGTGTAATTATTTTCAACGGTGGCGTAAGTGCCCGAAATGTGGAGCTATTTTTTGTGAGAAGTGTGCAATTGATGGAAAAGGCGGATATCCTAAATTAAAAGCGCTTAATAGATGCATTTATTGTAATGCAAATACTAGTCTTATTCATTTAAATGGAAATGAACCTGAATTGGAAGTTATGGTAAAGAACAAGCTTGCTAAAAAGTAACTATCGCTTCATGTTCAATATAGTAGTAAAAAGGAGCGAATCTGTTCGCTCCTTTTTTGAAAAGAGAATCCGATGTTCTCAATGATGATTACATATGTGAATTTTTTCATAGAAAGAAAGGTGCAGCATGGGACGTAAATATTTAATGGTAAGAGCTATGACCTCTAAGGAAATCCATTTTAAAGAGTTTTTTGATAATAGTGTAGTGGCTGTTGGGTGGAGTAACATTGATTTTTCAAAAATAGATGATACTGATGAATTAAAGGAGAAAGTAAGAACTGAGTATTATTCTTCAAAATCTGGTCCGTTAGTAGGGAAGAATCTTAATGAATGTGTTAGATTTAAGGGGATCTGTCAAGGTGATTACATTATAATTCCTTATTATTCCGGCATTGCATTGGCAAAAGCTGAAGAGGAAGAACTCTATTCCGATTTTGGAAAAAAGATTGATCTTGCCAATCAGCACAAAGTCACATATCTCTATAAAGATGGAGCAGTTATGAGCGTTCCTAGGAATAACTTATCTGAAGGCCTTCAGAGAAGACTTCGTGTTCCGGGAATGTCGGTTTCTGACTTATCTGAGTTTTCTGACGAAATAGATAAGCTGTTTGAAAAACCTGAGTCTTATTCGTTTTCGGATGAAGCTCGTATTAAAGAAGACGAAATGCAAAAGGAGTTTAAAAGTAAGTTGTTGTCAAATATTCAATATGGTAAAACTAACCTTCAAACAGGTGGTATAGGCATGGAAAATCTGATTAAGGAATTGTTTGAGTGCGAGGGATACGAGGCAAAAATACTTGCAAAAACAACGTTCAAGAATTCTGCTGATGCAGACATAGAGGCCTGGCGTGACGATGCTTTTCTTCCAACAAGAAAAATATACGCTCAAGTGAAGCATCATAGTGGCACATCCGGATCGACAGGAATTGATCAGGTTATTGGAGCTATAAAAGATAAAAATGATGATTATTTTGGCGTTTTTATCACTAGTGCAAGTGTGTCAGATGAAGATCGAAAATATGCTGAAGCGAATAATATTATAGTGAAAGACGGTAATGATGTCGTAGACTTAATATTTTCCAATTTGGATAAGCTTTCAATAGACACAAAAAGAAAATTGGGAATTGTTATGGTTCCTTCAATGATAATTTAATCTATTTCTAGAATTTGTTTGATATATATACTTCCTAAAGAGCATCTACAGAAATGTAGATGCTCTTTTTCTCAAAGTACAACTCCATTGTACATTTCCTCCCCAAAGTACAATCTTTGGGTAACGTTTTTCTCTTATCTTCCCGCTAGAATTCTCCTTGTAAAGCACAGATACAACCGGTTGAGCTGCTTTCAATACTTTGTCAGAGGAGAATGCAATGAGTTCAGGCGGAACAGATTTCCTGAAATTATACAGACAAACTGATGCGGATGGTCGTTTCAGCCTTATGATGGCCAATTACAGTTCTTTCCCCGCAATTATCAGAAATGCCGAGGTTAAGACTCTGTACAGAATCCGTTCTGAACGTGAATATGCCAGAAGCAGATCCAAGGGTGAACTGGGAGTAAGAGTCCAGGGAGCCGGAATGGCAGATATCACAGCAGACGAGGCCATGGATATTACAGCTATTAAGGATTCTTTCCTCACAGGAAGACTCCCTGCAGCGCTTTTAAAGGGCGTAGAAGGTGCAGAAGACTATCTGGAGGAGATTCGCACCATTTATCTGATGCACATCGATTATGACCTGTTACAGGGCCTTGTGGAGACATTAGATGAACGAGAGGCCAAACTCTTCAGGATGCATGTGGTGGATGGCCTGTATTACAAGGAAATCGGTGATGAGGATGGGCATAACGCCGAATCAGTCAGAAAACGGATGCAGAGACTCCGCAGCCGGCTTCGGGATGAGATTATTGAACTCCTCGAGATCAACTGCAGAAAGGACGGGCAGAAATGAATACAAATGTGTCAGATGAGGTAAAAATCCCCATATATGAAGCATATACGCTCTCAATAGAGGAAGCAGCCGAGTACTTCGGAATTGGTCAGACCAGACTTCGCAGGCTTATAAGGTTAAATCCGAATGCAGAATACCTGATCAGTATAGGAAACCGCACCAGGATCAAAAGGGTCAAATTTGAGCAGTTTATTGACACAATATCGGTTCTGTGAGCACGGCATATAAACACATATCAATGGCAGATTCGGCCCCGTTATGCTATGATTATTCAAATCATATCGGGGCTGAAACCATATGGATGGAGGACTCGATATGAGCGAAAAAAGAAGAGACAGCCGCGGAAGAATTCTTCGCAGCGGCGAAATTCAGGAAAGCAACGGAAGATACAGATTTAAGTATAAGGATTTTCTCGGAAGGGAAAAATGTGTCAGGTCCTGGAGACTTGAAGTATCCGATCCGGTACCGGCGGGTGAAAAGCCGGATATGCCGCTCAGGGAACTGGAAAAGAGGATCAGTAAGGATCTAGATGATCTTGTTGCACCTGAGGGAGGAGGGTTTAAGGTTGTTGATCTGGTAGAGAGATATGTCTCATTGAGAAGAGGAGGAGTACGTCCCAGCACGCAGGCCGGATACAGGACGGTTATGAAGCTTTTGAATAATGATCCGTTCGGATCCGTTCCGGTTGAAAAAGTCAGGAAACTTGATGCCCAGAGATGGCTTATCAAGCTCCAGACGGAAGGCAAAGGCTATAGTTCCATACACGTGATAAGAGGAGTGCTCAGACCTGCTTTCGAAATGGCTGTAGATAATGATTTCATAAGGAAGAACCCTTTTGAGTTCGATCTTGGAAGTGTTATCTACAACGATAGTGTCAAGAGAGAGGCGCTCTCCCGTGAAGATGAAAGAAAGTTCATGACTTTCGTCAGGGAAGATTCCTATTTCAGAAGGCACTATGATGCGTTCTATATCCTGTTCAATACAGGCCTCAGAATATCTGAGTTTGCCGGACTGACCCTTAAGGATGTAGATATCGAAAACAGGAAGATCAATGTTGACCATCAGCTCCAGAGAGATATTGGCATCGGTTATAACATCAGAGAGACTAAGACTCGTGCGGGAGCAAGGATTGTCCCCATGACGGAGGAAGTCAGCGAGTGTTTTAAACGCATTATTGCTAAGCGTAAGAAACTCAAAGTTGAACCCATGGTCGACGGCTATTCGGGATTTATATTTATAGACAAAGACGGTCATCCTATGGTTGCCATGCACTTTGAGAACTTTTTCAGGCATGCGGTAGCAAAATACAACTCCATTTATAAGGTTCAGCTTCCGAATATCACGCCACATATTGCACGTCATACTTTCTGCAGTCGTATGGCTGCGGCGAGAATGAATCCCAAAACTTTGCAGTATATTATGGGGCACTCAGATATCGGAGTTACGCTTAATACCTACACTCACATGGGGGCTGATGATGCCTGTGAAGAGATGTCTCAGATTGATAAAACCGGTACCGCAATCAGGTCAATTTCATAAATTTGCACCTTTTTTGCACCTTTTTGTATTTTTGTATACAATACACCTTTTTTGGGGGTGAAGGGCCGGTTATAAAAATGGTCGAAATTACAAAAAGTGGCTTAAATACTGGATTTGACCGAGGTGCAAATTTTTTCGGATTTGCACCTTTTTTGCACCTTTTGCCCATCAAAATACGTCAAATTACATCAACTTTTGGCACAATCAAAAATCAAGAAATCCAGTAAAATCAAGGGTTTGAG